>Ga0308397_1000005_pt1 | contig 218447 bp, 168 predicted proteins | sample Hotspr20SampleT8_FD_202356 | JGI IMG/M metagenome (GOLD analysis project Ga0308397, IMG submission 202356) | Hot spring phototrophic mat microbial communities from Mushroom Spring, Yellowstone National Park, Wyoming, United States - 20051001_T8 ...
CAATTCTTTTTGCAGGTTTCAATCCTTGTTTTGATGGATTTTGCTCTAAAACTGTTTGATTTTTTGAGCCAATGTTTGCCCCCATAGGTCGTTTCAATCCTTGTTTTGGTGGATTTTGCTCTTAAACAATTTGCATCATATCGATATTGGATTGAGCAAATTCAGGTTTCAATCCTTGTTTTGGTGGATTTTGCTCTTAAACATCCCTCTTGTGAAAATAAAAATTTCACAAGAGGGAGTTTCAATCCTTGTTTTGGTGGATTTTGCTCTTAAACTCTTATAATCAGTTTTCGAGCTAGACTAAATTCTCTAAAGTTTCAATCCTTGTTTTGGTGGATTTTGCTCTTAAACAGCGGTGAAACTTGGCGAAAATTACCTTCACCTCTGTTTCAATCCTTGTTTTGGTGGATTTTGCTCTTAAACTTCTGTTGTAAGAAATTCCAAAACCTGCTCTCTTTTGTTTCAATCCTTGTTTTGGTGGATTTTGCTCTTAAACACAAAGAAGCACCAAATCGTGAGTATTCGGGGCTTACAGAGTTTCAATCCTTGTTTTGGTGGATTTTGCTCTTAAACCTTGAATAGCAACGAGTTGTTTATATAAGCCTCTTCGTTTCAATCCTTGTTTTGGTGGATTTTGCTCTTAAACAGAGTTATTGTTGTTGGAAACATCAAAGAGCACTTGTTTCAATCCTTGTTTTGGTGGATTTTGCTCTTAAACCGAGCGAAACGCCATCCTCACGCCAAACCACCCGTCGGTTTCAATCCTTGTTTTGGTGGATTTTGCTCTTAAACCGCAATGATGAGCATTTACAACTTTATGAATATAAAGTTTCAATCCTTGTTTTGGTGGATTTTGCTCTTAAACAAAGGTGTAGGGTGCAATATCATACGGGAACCCAAAGTTTCAATCCTTGTTTTGGTGGATTTTGCTCTTAAACTAAAGATAGAAAAAACGATGCAAAAGTATATTGGGTGTTTCAATCCTTGTTTTGGTGGATTTTGCTCTTAAACTGCAAAAACGCATATCGGACATCGAAAATTCTTTTTGTTTCAATCCTTGTTTTGGTGGATTTTGCTCTTAAACCAATGAACAACAATCGCAATCTCGAACTCGCAGGGCTGTTTCAATCCTTGTTTTGGTGGATTTTGCTCTTAAACAATACAAAACTTTCATATTCAGTGCAAAAAGACACAATGTTTCAATCCTTGTTTTGGTGGATTTTGCTCTTAAACATTTGGAACGAATTTTTCCGAGATGTTAGGCGAAATTGTTTCAATCCTTGTTTTGGTGGATTTTGCTCTTAAACCGAAAAAATCTCTGGTAATACGATTCTTGCCCGAAAGTTTCAATCCTTGTTTTGGTGGATTTTGCTCTTAAACAATAGCCTCAAAGTCGTTTTCGTGAGAAACGGAAAGAGTTTCAATCCTTGTTTTGGTGGATTTTGCTCTTAAACTAAATCTTTGGCGTCAACAATCTCTTGCTGAAACAATGTTTCAATCCTTGTTTTGGTGGATTTTGCTCTTAAACATATTAACCCCATTTTTTTGACAAAGGTGAAGGTGGGTTTCAATCCTTGTTTTGGTGGATTTTGCTCTTAAACACAATTCGGCTTTTATACTTGGCTTACTTATCGCTGTTTCAATCCTTGTTTTGGTGGATTTTGCTCTTAAACTCTTTCGAACATAAGCACCACACGACTCGAGATACTGTTTCAATCCTTGTTTTGGTGGATTTTGCTCTTAAACTCTCAACGGAAAATTCTTTGGGATTGAGGTAAAGGGGTTTCAATCCTTGTTTTGGTGGATTTTGCTCTTAAACTTTGAGGATGATTTTGTGGACGTAGTCAATCCCTTCGTTTCAATCCTTGTTTTGGTGGATTTTGCTCTTAAACTTTTGCACGCAAGACCGTGCAGCCTTGCTTGAATCATGTTTCAATCCTTGTTTTGGTGGATTTTGCTCTTAAACTGACAAGTCTTATTTCGATTATCCTGAAAATGTTGGTTTCAATCCTTGTTTTGGTGGATTTTGCTCTTAAACAACAAAAGGGGGGTATATAATAATAAATAGGGGGGTAGTTTCAATCCTTGTTTTGGTGGATTTTGCTCTTAAACATTGAGCGGGAACGATATTATTTCGCTTACATCGAGTTTCAATCCTTGTTTTGGTGGATTTTGCTCTTAAACAGTGAGAGACGACAGCAGAAGCGAAAACACCGAAGTTTCAATCCTTGTTTTGGTGGATTTTGCTCTTAAACTTCCACCCTAACTTTTTCGCTATTTCTTTAATTTCAAGTTTCAATCCTTGTTTTGGTGGATTTTGCTCTTAAACAGGTTTCGAGGTTCTCAATTCGATGCGGAAGCAATGTTTCAATCCTTGTTTTGGTGGATTTTGCTCTTAAACCAAATAGCATCCGACGAAGCGTTTTTCACACATTGTTTCAATCCTTGTTTTGGTGGATTTTGCTCTTAAACATTCTTCCGAACCTTTTTTCCCGCTTACAATGAGCAGTTTCAATCCTTGTTTTGGTGGATTTTGCTCTTAAACCATTCGTTGCCTGTTTTCCAGGGGCGGTTTTCGAGGGGTTTCAATCCTTGTTTTGGTGGATTTTGCTCTTAAACGGGAACTCAATATCCTGTAATTGTGAACACCGAAAGTTTCAATCCTTGTTTTGGTGGATTTTGCTCTTAAACTCTTTACGGAAGTTAACAACTTTTGAGCTAAAATTGAGTTTCAATCCTTGTTTTGGTGGATTTTGCTCTTAAACGATAACACGATTTTATTGGCTCGCAATAATGCAATGGTTTCAATCCTTGTTTTGGTGGATTTTGCTCTTAAACTGTATTTTGTATGTATACAGAATTTAGATTTTCGAGTTTCAATCCTTGTTTTGGTGGATTTTGCTCTTAAACTATTATCAATTCGAGGCACCAGCTTTGTGTTATTCAGTTTCAATCCTTGTTTTGGTGGATTTTGCTCTTAAACTTCATTGTATTCCGCAAGTTTGTTTTCAAGTGATTCTGTTTCAATCCTTGTTTTGGTGGATTTTGCTCTTAAACTTGGTTTACTGCGTTCAATTGGCAATCCCCCTCGAGTTTCAATCCTTGTTTTGGTGGATTTTGCTCTTAAACTCCGTTCACCAAGAGTATTGCAGAATAAACCATTCAGGTTTCAATCCTTGTTTTGGTGGATTTTGCTCTTAAACATCGCAATATTCTTTGAACCAATTTTGTCTCTAAGTTTCAATCCTTGTTTTGGTGGATTTTGCTCTTAAACTCAACAAATGAAAGGATTAAAATGCTCAATGAAGATGTTTCAATCCTTGTTTTGGTGGATTTTGCTCTTAAACAAAAGATTGATTGCTGAATTTCGCAAAATCATTGAGTTTCAATCCTTGTTTTGGTGGATTTTGCTCTTAAACTGACATTGATAAAGCATATGATTTAGGTTGGCAGGCTTGTTTCAATCCTTGTTTTGGTGGATTTTGCTCTTAAACATTTTTTACATCCTTCACCTTTGCTTCACCTTTTCTTGTTTCAATCCTTGTTTTGGTGGATTTTGCTCTTAAACTTTATCGTGATGCAAGAAAACGGGATTGATTTGCGTTTCAATCCTTGTTTTGGTGGATTTTGCTCTTAAACAACTTACGAGACCAACATCTTGATGCTTGGTGGACGTTTCAATCCTTGTTTTGGTGGATTTTGCTCTTAAACTTAATTTGTTACTTTTATAATTTTTCATTTTCACGTTTCAATCCTTGTTTTGGTGGATTTTGCTCTTAAACCCATCAAGATGCAACCAAGGATGGTTTAAAACCAAAGGCGGTTTCAATCCTTGTTTTGGTGGATTTTGCTCTTAAACAATATTATGCCGAAACTTCTATCCCTTCCACTGCCGAGTTTCAATCCTTGTTTTGGTGGATTTTGCTCTTAAACTTTGTTACTTTGACAATTCCCCAATTTGCTATCTCGTTTCAATCCTTGTTTTGGTGGATTTTGCTCTTAAACTTTATCAAAAATTATGCCAAAATTTTTCCAAATTTTGTTTCAATCCTTGTTTTGGTGGATTTTGCTCTTAAACAAGGTTTTGAAGTTTTGAACGAAATGCGAAAAAGTTGTTTCAATCCTTGTTTTGGTGGATTTTGCTCTTAAACTGTAATGTGTATTTGAGTTGAAATACACAAACTCTTGTTTCAATCCTTGTTTTGGTGGATTTTGCTCTTAAACTTGCCCCCTCTGCACGCTTCAAAATTGTATTATGGGGTTTCAATCCTTGTTTTGGTGGATTTTGCTCTTAAACTCGCTTTGCTAATCCGCCCAAGATTAGATTTTTATCGGTTTCAATCCTTGTTTTGGTGGATTTTGCTCTTAAACCCTATTTCCTCACTTTCACAAGACAGCAAGCGGGATGTTTCAATCCTTGTTTTGGTGGATTTTGCTCTTAAACCGGTGGCAAACCAATGAAAGAATTTTGTTCCAGGTAGTTTCAATCCTTGTTTTGGTGGATTTTGCTCTTAAACCTAAAACTGCTCGAAAAGCGTCAATGAATGTGATTTGTTTCAATCCTTGTTTTGGTGGATTTTGCTCTTAAACATGATTTTAAACTTTCTGACGAATATGACGGGTTCAGGTTTCAATCCTTGTTTTGGTGGATTTTGCTCTTAAACATTTACAAGGAGAATAACAATGAACGAAAATCTAATGTTTCAATCCTTGTTTTGGTGGATTTTGCTCTTAAACATTACAATGAGAATTTTACCTTACCTTCGATTGAATGTTTCAATCCTTGTTTTGGTGGATTTTGCTCTTAAACCATAGCTTTACACTCTCACCGGAAGAAATTGAAGAAAGTTTCAATCCTTGTTTTGGTGGATTTTGCTCTTAAACGTGTCGTTATGAATTCGTATTTTGGTTTACTGCGTTGTTTCAATCCTTGTTTTGGTGGATTTTGCTCTTAAACAAAATCATTCAACGCATCTTTAATTATCTGTCTTGCCTGTTTCAATCCTTGTTTTGGTGGATTTTGCTCTTAAACTCAGTAATAGTTGATGTGATATGATAAATTTCTATGTTTCAATCCTTGTTTTGGTGGATTTTGCTCTTAAACTGGAACAAAAGAGTTGCATTTATTTCGTGGAACAAATGTTTCAATCCTTGTTTTGGTGGATTTTGCTCTTAAACTGGAGATGCGGGTAGGCAAAACACTTATCGCTCTCGTTTCAATCCTTGTTTTGGTGGATTTTGCTCTTAAACAGTATTCGGGGCTTACAGAAAAACAAAAGGCTTATGTGTTTCAATCCTTGTTTTGGTGGATTTTGCTCTTAAACTCACTTGCATCACCACGGTGATTTCCAAAAGGCTAGTTTCAATCCTTGTTTTGGTGGATTTTGCTCTTAAACTACTTCCCAAAATCTCGAATGAAAATATACGGAAAAGTTTCAATCCTTGTTTTGGTGGATTTTGCTCTTAAACAAACATCGCCAAAGTCCCAGATAATTTCACCAATAGGTTTCAATCCTTGTTTTGGTGGATTTTGCTCTTAAACACCCAACAGGAAGTAGACGCTTTTTTGTTATCCCAATGTTTCAATCCTTGTTTTGGTGGATTTTGCTCTTAAACCAAAAAAGGTAGAAAATCTTACGTTTTCCCAACCTAGTTTCAATCCTTGTTTTGGTGGATTTTGCTCTTAAACCCGAAGGTTCCCTGCTCTTTCGAATGTATTGCGGGAGTTTCAATCCTTGTTTTGGTGGATTTTGCTCTTAAACCCATCGCCGAAGCAGCTTCGGGGTCAGCCATTCCACGAGGTTTCAATCCTTGTTTTGGTGGATTTTGCTCTTAAACCCTACCGGCGAAGAGATTGTGGCGGATAGTGCTGCTAAGTGTTTCAATCCTTGTTTTGGTGGATTTTGCTCTTAAACATCGTTGAACCTTGCACACAAGCAAAGGGGAAGAAAGTTTCAATCCTTGTTTTGGTGGATTTTGCTCTTAAACTTCTTCCTGCTGAAAATATATATTTTGGTGAATATTGTTTCAATCCTTGTTTTGGTGGATTTTGCTCTTAAACCACTGCTCTTCATTGCGTTGCCCGTGTAATCACCAGGTTTCAATCCTTGTTTTGGTGGATTTTGCTCTTAAACGCTGGAAGGCACCGATATAAACACCAACGATTCATTGTTTCAATCCTTGTTTTGGTGGATTTTGCTCTTAAACCTATTTAGAATGCCACTTCTTCATCTGGTTCTGCGTTGTTTCAATCCTTGTTTTGGTGGATTTTGCTCTTAAACATATTTTCAATTTCATTTTTCATTCAATACAAAATTAGTTTCAATCCTTGTTTTGGTGGATTTTGCTCTTAAACATTCAAATTATTTAAAGTCTCAATCCAAACTTCGTCGTTTCAATCCTTGTTTTGGTGGATTTTGCTCTTAAACGTTTTGGAATCGTCGGCGGGAAACTGAAAGACTTCTTGTTTCAATCCTTGTTTTGGTGGATTTTGCTCTTAAACATTCCTTGAACTGGTGGTGAGTAGGTTTAGGATTAGTAGGTTTCAATCCTTGTTTTGGTGGATTTTGCTCTTAAACGTATATCCCCTCATTAGAAGGGATTGACTACGTCCAGTTTCAATCCTTGTTTTGGTGGATTTTGCTCTTAAACATTAATCATAATAAAGTGGTTTATTAGAGTTTTTTAGTTTCAATCCTTGTTTTGGTGGATTTTGCTCTTAAACTTTATAGTGTAAGTGTTGCGAACAATTGGACGTTTGAGTTTCAATCCTTGTTTTGGTGGATTTTGCTCTTAAACCAATTATATGCTGTCGAATAGCCTCATAATCATCAAGTTTCAATCCTTGTTTTGGTGGATTTTGCTCTTAAACATCCTTTGGTGATTTTCGATATTGGATATTTCGCAGGGTTTCAATCCTTGTTTTGGTGGATTTTGCTCTTAAACAGCGTGAGTTTTTGACTATTGACGAAATACGAACGCTGTTTCAATCCTTGTTTTGGTGGATTTTGCTCTTAAACCTTACCGAAAAAGCACTCGAACTATTAGGTGAAACAGGGTTTCAATCCTTGTTTTGGTGGATTTTGCTCTTAAACGAAATAATCTAACCCGTCCCATCTTCCCGTGAATTAGTTTCAATCCTTGTTTTGGTGGATTTTGCTCTTAAACAATATTAAACGCAAATACTGTGAGCTCGGCTCAAATCTAGTTTCAATCCTTGTTTTGGTGGATTTTGCTCTTAAACATTCTTCTGCTTTCTTTTGATAATTAACAATATCTGTTTCAATCCTTGTTTTGGTGGATTTTGCTCTTAAACCGGGTGTCATTAAAAGGAATATTAATTATGGTATTCTGTTTCAATCCTTGTTTTGGTGGATTTTGCTCTTAAACTTAGCCATCCTTCACCTTTCCACCTTCCTTCTTTTGTGTTTCAATCCTTGTTTTGGTGGATTTTGCTCTTAAACTGAAACAGAAATCCCCGAACAATTCACTAATCTTTTGTTTCAATCCTTGTTTTGGTGGATTTTGCTCTTAAACCAAAGTGAAATGCCTTGCGGGAAAGGAAAATCAAGGTTTCAATCCTTGTTTTGGTGGATTTTGCTCTTAAACGCGACCCCGTCAGAAGGAAGGGAAGTGGTGGTGGGGTTTCAATCCTTGTTTTGGTGGATTTTGCTCTTAAACTCACTCGAACTATCTCGATTTGGGGAAAGTCGCCTGTGTTTCAATCCTTGTTTTGGTGGATTTTGCTCTTAAACGAGGTAACAATGAGGGTGGCTGTGAGAAAAAAGAAGTGTTTCAATCCTTGTTTTGGTGGATTTTGCTCTTAAACAAGAAGAAGATGTTGATAAACCACTAGCTGAAACGATGTTTCAATCCTTGTTTTGGTGGATTTTGCTCTTAAACCTGAAAGCAGGAACTCTTTCGCTTCCAGAAAAAAATGTTTCAATCCTTGTTTTGGTGGATTTTGCTCTTAAACTCTAACCTAATAACACCATTTTGTTTGTACAGGTAAGTTTCAATCCTTGTTTTGGTGGATTTTGCTCTTAAACGTGTATCGACGAGGACGGGAATATCTATCCCTGGGAGTTTCAATCCTTGTTTTGGTGGATTTTGCTCTTAAACGGAGCGATTTCAAAAACATCAATCCAGACCCGGGTTTGTTTCAATCCTTGTTTTGGTGGATTTTGCTCTTAAACTGAAGAACGCAAAAAGCGCTCCATATTGGCAATATGGTTTCAATCCTTGTTTTGGTGGATTTTGCTCTTAAACTCTCTTCGTTCATAGTCGTGACCCGACTTCTTGTAAGTTTCAATCCTTGTTTTGGTGGATTTTGCTCTTAAACGGAAAGGAAAATCAAGTAAAGCAATATCGGAAAATAGTTTCAATCCTTGTTTTGGTGGATTTTGCTCTTAAACTACGTAAAGCCTCGCTTTCCCACCGTGCAATTTAATGTTTCAATCCTTGTTTTGGTGGATTTTGCTCTTAAACCGATATTCCTTCGTCTGGTGGTGCTGGATTATCACCGTTTCAATCCTTGTTTTGGTGGATTTTGCTCTTAAACTCTCATTCGCTTCAAAAGGTGGTGCGTTTGTTGTGAAGTTTCAATCCTTGTTTTGGTGGATTTTGCTCTTAAACTTTTACCATCATATTCAAGCGACTCAAAGAAATTTTGTTTCAATCCTTGTTTTGGTGGATTTTGCTCTTAAACTCGAATTCCTCACTGGTCAAGGCAATTAGGTCAGGTAGTTTCAATCCTTGTTTTGGTGGATTTTGCTCTTAAACTTTTCCGTATATTTTCATTCGAGATTTTGGGAAGTAGTTTCAATCCTTGTTTTGGTGGATTTTGCTCTTAAACGAAAGAACACCATCAAGATGCAACCAAGGATGGTTGTTTCAATCCTTGTTTTGGTGGATTTTGCTCTTAAACAGCTTCTGAAATTTTACAAGAATTAACAGAATCCGCTAGGTTTCAATCCTTGTTTTGGTGGATTTTGCTCTTAAACTAAACGGATTTGAGGAGCTGAAATATTACATTATGAGGTTTCAATCCTTGTTTTGGTGGATTTTGCTCTTAAACCTTTCAACACCTCGTATTCAGCCTTGAACTTGTAAGTTTCAATCCTTGTTTTGGTGGATTTTGCTCTTAAACCAGGCTGCCTCGCACAAATTTCTTGAACAACTGGATGTTTCAATCCTTGTTTTGGTGGATTTTGCTCTTAAACCCTGCGAAATATCCAATATCGAAAATCACCAAAGGATGTTTCAATCCTTGTTTTGGTGGATTTTGCTCTTAAACCCGAGAGATTTTGCTCTTTCAAGGCTTTGAGCGTCGGTGTTTCAATCCTTGTTTTGGTGGATTTTGCTCTTAAACAACTCCACGGGGAACCCATCTTCGGTCTCAACACCGGTTTCAATCCTTGTTTTGGTGGATTTTGCTCTTAAACTGTGAAACATTTAGAAGTTGCGAGACTTGGCGGATGTTTCAATCCTTGTTTTGGTGGATTTTGCTCTTAAACTAAATCTTTGGCGTCAACAATCTCTTGCTGAAACAATGTTTCAATCCTTGTTTTGGTGGATTTTGCTCTTAAACGTAAATTCTTTTACTTGCTGTTTTGAGAATCCATATGTTTCAATCCTTGTTTTGGTGGATTTTGCTCTTAAACCCGTATTCTGTAAGATTTTCGTCCGAGAAAGCATAAGTTTCAATCCTTGTTTTGGTGGATTTTGCTCTTAAACCCTCACGGCTTCGACGCCAATCCGTTTGCCTATTTCCGTTTCAATCCTTGTTTTGGTGGATTTTGCTCTTAAACTCAAAAGATTTTTGAGTTTCCTGAACTAAATCCAACAGTTTCAATCCTTGTTTTGGTGGATTTTGCTCTTAAACAAAAATGGAGGTAAAACTATGAAGTATATAATATTGTTTCAATCCTTGTTTTGGTGGATTTTGCTCTTAAACCCGGTGAAAGTGTGAACAAGGTTTGCAATGAAATCGGTTTCAATCCTTGTTTTGGTGGATTTTGCTCTTAAACTTCTATCCACCCTTTCTCAACGCAAAAGTTGAAAAAAGTTTCAATCCTTGTTTTGGTGGATTTTGCTCTTAAACAAGACGCTTTTGAATTCGATTTTCAAACTATTGAGCACGTTTCAATCCTTGTTTTGGTGGATTTTGCTCTTAAACCGTCGTTATAACGGCTTGCCGAAAATTACTAATCAAGTTTCAATCCTTGTTTTGGTGGATTTTGCTCTTAAACCGAAACAAATACAAATAGTCTTTGTCAGCAAAATTCTGTTTCAATCCTTGTTTTGGTGGATTTTGCTCTTAAACACGAAGTCCACCTGAATAAAGAATCTGACTACTTTCTGTTTCAATCCTTGTTTTGGTGGATTTTGCTCTTAAACCACACTTCCTGATGAATTAGTTTTCGGTTCTGACCGGTTTCAATCCTTGTTTTGGTGGATTTTGCTCTTAAACACATCCAGCTTGATAATAGAGAAAATGGTTATATTGTTTCAATCCTTGTTTTGGTGGATTTTGCTCTTAAACCTTACAAATTTGTCAAAAATTTTTTTATAAATTTGTGTTTCAATCCTTGTTTTGGTGGATTTTGCTCTTAAACATTACTTGAAGCAAAAATTGAACTTGCCCTCTCGACGGTTTCAATCCTTGTTTTGGTGGATTTTGCTCTTAAACAGGTATTACACGTGCGGAGAGCAAATCAATAGCCTGTTTCAATCCTTGTTTTGGTGGATTTTGCTCTTAAACCTGCCGACGGTCTTATGGCTCAGGCTTACAAAATGTTGTTTCAATCCTTGTTTTGGTGGATTTTGCTCTTAAACACAATATCTTTAATCCACCATATAAAATAACCGATGTTTCAATCCTTGTTTTGGTGGATTTTGCTCTTAAACCATATTTTGTATTTATACTTTCAAGCCAAATTTCTTTCCCGTTTCAATCCTTGTTTTGGTGGATTTTGCTCTTAAACTTTTATATTGTCTTGATGGAGAGTTCTGGGCTTTCGAGGGTTTCAATCCTTGTTTTGGTGGATTTTGCTCTTAAACTGGCAATTAGTTTGTGATGATTTTATGGTCGAACTGTTTCAATCCTTGTTTTGGTGGATTTTGCTCTTAAACTTAAAATTTTTCTTTGTAATTTCGTTTTTGAATTTTGTTTCAATCCTTGTTTTGGTGGATTTTGCTCTTAAACTCACAACAAAAAAGGGAAGGATACATCCTTCACCCTGTTTCAATCCTTGTTTTGGTGGATTTTGCTCTTAAACGGGTGAGGGACTACAAATTATTGATTTTCAAAGACTTAGTTTCAATCCTTGTTTTGGTGGATTTTGCTCTTAAACCCGGTAGGGAAAAGGAAGTAACGCCTACGAATCAATGGTTTCAATCCTTGTTTTGGTGGATTTTGCTCTTAAACGTAAATCATCTCGACGGGTATTAAACGCTTCGTCGGGTTTCAATCCTTGTTTTGGTGGATTTTGCTCTTAAACCAACATACTTGTCTGCCCAACGATAAAAATTCTTTTCGGGTTTCAATCCTTGTTTTGGTGGATTTTGCTCTTAAACCAGACATTAACACTTACGATTCATTTGAAGCATATAGTTTCAATCCTTGTTTTGGTGGATTTTGCTCTTAAACAGGTGTTTCCTATTGGTGACATTCGAGGCATTTTGGTTTCAATCCTTGTTTTGGTGGATTTTGCTCTTAAACATTTTTTCTTAAAACACCTGTTCCATCGTTCCACTGTTTCAATCCTTGTTTTGGTGGATTTTGCTCTTAAACCCGACTGGTATTCGCTTGCCTTCGAAATATTGGGAGTTTCAATCCTTGTTTTGGTGGATTTTGCTCTTAAACCTTCCTACTGAAACTTTACAATCCTTATTCAAAGCTAGTTTCAATCCTTGTTTTGGTGGATTTTGCTCTTAAACATCCAAATTCGTAAAGAAATCCTTCATAAGCATTCTGGTTTCAATCCTTGTTTTGGTGGATTTTGCTCTTAAACCGAATGTTGCATCTTCTAACTCATTCGTATATTCGGTGGGTTTCAATCCTTGTTTTGGTGGATTTTGCTCTTAAACTGGGACGGATACTATGATTTTAAACTTTCTGACGAATAGTTTCAATCCTTGTTTTGGTGGATTTTGCTCTTAAACGCCTCGTGAAACCAGCGTTCGATTTATATATCTTCAAGTTTCAATCCTTGTTTTGGTGGATTTTGCTCTTAAACCCCAAGAGAATGCGCCTCGTCAACTATCACAAGGTGTTTCAATCCTTGTTTTGGTGGATTTTGCTCTTAAACTATAAATCAACTTTTTGTTCACCCAGTTTTCTTTTGTGTTTCAATCCTTGTTTTGGTGGATTTTGCTCTTAAACTGAACAATTTTTCTTTTCGATTTTCCTTGATTTTCTGTTTCAATCCTTGTTTTGGTGGATTTTGCTCTTAAACAAGACATACCTTTTTTCATATCAAACCCCATTTTTTATAGTTTCAATCCTTGTTTTGGTGGATTTTGCTCTTAAACCAACTTCACCTCTGCCTTCACCATTTCGCTAACTCCTGTTTCAATCCTTGTTTTGGTGGATTTTGCTCTTAAACAATGTGAAATCCAGAGTTCGGCGATTGTTCGATGTAGTTTCAATCCTTGTTTTGGTGGATTTTGCTCTTAAACGAATATAATGGGAAAATGGTAACCGTGGTTGAGCAGTTTCAATCCTTGTTTTGGTGGATTTTGCTCTTAAACAAGGGCATATAGGAATTGTAGTGAATTGGCACAAAAGTTTCAATCCTTGTTTTGGTGGATTTTGCTCTTAAACCCACCCAAACTTTACATACAATATACATACAAAATTAAGTTTCAATCCTTGTTTTGGTGGATTTTGCTCTTAAACTTTGACCTAAGGAATTTCAAAAATTTCTCGGCTTCATCGTTTCAATCCTTGTTTTGGTGGATTTTGCTCTTAAACTCGAGGAACTTTTTGCCATTGCGATATCTTTTGGAAAGTTTCAATCCTTGTTTTGGTGGATTTTGCTCTTAAACATCGTAAAAAAACTATATCACGGTTCAGGATATTTGTTTCAATCCTTGTTTTGGTGGATTTTGCTCTTAAACTAAAGGAACAAAGGGATACAATTGTGGTTTATGATTGTTTCAATCCTTGTTTTGGTGGATTTTGCTCTTAAACCTAAATCATTGAAATATAGCGACATAACCGCGTTAGTTTCAATCCTTGTTTTGGTGGATTTTGCTCTTAAACGTAAATCATCTCGACGGGTATTAAACGCTTCGTCGGGTTTCAATCCTTGTTTTGGTGGATTTTGCTCTTAAACATCAAAGAGAAAACGATTGCCCCTGGAACAAAAGTGTTTCAATCCTTGTTTTGGTGGATTTTGCTCTTAAACAGATTTTCCGATTATTCGAAATTTTCCCTTGACGACGGTTTCAATCCTTGTTTTGGTGGATTTTGCTCTTAAACCTACCTAAATTGAAACTACCAGATTGTATTTGCTCTTGTTTCAATCCTTGTTTTGGTGGATTTTGCTCTTAAACAGTTAAACTATTTTGCTGGAAAGATGCCACTGATGTTTCAATCCTTGTTTTGGTGGATTTTGCTCTTAAACCATATAGCCTTCATACTTCTTAATCATTTTGAACCTCGTTTCAATCCTTGTTTTGGTGGATTTTGCTCTTAAACGAAAGGACAGATGGTAGAACATTCTCTATTGAAAAGTTTCAATCCTTGTTTTGGTGGATTTTGCTCTTAAACTTGAGAAATACCTTCGGGACCGGCTGTTCCCGGAAGATGTTTCAATCCTTGTTTTGGTGGATTTTGCTCTTAAACTATATTGAAGCTTTTCTAGGTCGTCAATGTTTAAAAGTTTCAATCCTTGTTTTGGTGGATTTTGCTCTTAAACCCGACCCCTTGGGGGCCGTAAAGCACCAGCATTACGTGTTTCAATCCTTGTTTTGGTGGATTTTGCTCTTAAACTTGGCGGGTTTTCAAACAATACATTAAAATTGTGACGTTTCAATCCTTGTTTTGGTGGATTTTGCTCTTAAACTGAAGGATTATTTCCACTAAAAAAAAAATTTGATGAAGTTTCAATCCTTGTTTTGGTGGATTTTGCTCTTAAACCCGCATACTATTACCCGTTATCGAGGGGGATTGCCAAGTTTCAATCCTTGTTTTGGTGGATTTTGCTCTTAAACCTTCCTTAGCCGAGTGGAAAAATGCCGTGAAGAAGTAGTTTCAATCCTTGTTTTGGTGGATTTTGCTCTTAAACCCCGCTTTTGAATACATACATTGTGCAGGGATATGACGTTTCAATCCTTGTTTTGGTGGATTTTGCTCTTAAACAAATTAATATATTTCTACGAATTTTGACAAATTTTATGTTTCAATCCTTGTTTTGGTGGATTTTGCTCTTAAACCCGAAAAGGAAAAGAAGACCACGGGCGAAGTTAAAAACGTTTCAATCCTTGTTTTGGTGGATTTTGCTCTTAAACCAAACAAATTGTTGTAACTCTTTGAAAAATCAAAGAGTGTTTCAATCCTTGTTTTGGTGGATTTTGCTCTTAAACAAGCAGGATAACCCGGTGTCCGAATGTTGTTGAATAGTTTCAATCCTTGTTTTGGTGGATTTTGCTCTTAAACCCAGCTGCCATATGGTGCAATCTTCGCCCCAAAAGGTTTCAATCCTTGTTTTGGTGGATTTTGCTCTTAAACATGAAAACAGCAAAATAAGAATTGAACTTAAAATCGTTTCAATCCTTGTTTTGGTGGATTTTGCTCTTAAACCTTCCTCAGCTTTGCAAACATCACTTAACAGTTCAGTTTCAATCCTTGTTTTGGTGGATTTTGCTCTTAAACATTTTTCCATCAATGCAAGCATATCCTGAATATCGCGTTTCAATCCTTGTTTTGGTGGATTTTGCTCTTAAACCGAATTTGTTTGCTCTGGGGTCGGTTCGCAAAAATGTTTCAATCCTTGTTTTGGTGGATTTTGCTCTTAAACTTTTTTGATGGCTTTGCGTATCGTGGCATTACTTAGTTTCAATCCTTGTTTTGGTGGATTTTGCTCTTAAACTTGGCTACCATTTATGAAGGAAGTTGCCATTTCCCGTTTCAATCCTTGTTTTGGTGGATTTTGCTCTTAAACTATGCATCTTGCACGATTCGTTTTAATCGTTTTGCTGTTTCAATCCTTGTTTTGGTGGATTTTGCTCTTAAACGCATCCGCTGTATGTGCGTGCTTTCTGTTATCCCCAGTTTCAATCCTTGTTTTGGTGGATTTTGCTCTTAAACCGTAGTTCCTGCATCAGAAAAAATGTTGACAAAATTGTTTCAATCCTTGTTTTGGTGGATTTTGCTCTTAAACCGAATGCACATTCGAGGCAAATTGCGTATGTTACTGTTTCAATCCTTGTTTTGGTGGATTTTGCTCTTAAACCCTTTTCCATAGTTTCCCCCCCCCTTACTAAAAGTTGTTTCAATCCTTGTTTTGGTGGATTTTGCTCTTAAACTCAAGCCAGTGACCAAGTTTCGGCGGAAAGATGCTTGTTTCAATCCTTGTTTTGGTGGATTTTGCTCTTAAACTCTCAGGTTTTCTTTCTTGGAATCCCCAGAAAACCAGGTTTCAATCCTTGTTTTGGTGGATTTTGCTCTTAAACTCCGACCTTGTCTTGCGTTCACGCTTCATTTTGTCAGTTTCAATCCTTGTTTTGGTGGATTTTGCTCTTAAACACTGCCATTGGATTGATTATGTCTTTGTTGGAAGCCGGTTTCAATCCTTGTTTTGGTGGATTTTGCTCTTAAACAGACCTTCCGCCTGCTAAGAAAGAGGAAAACCGAAAGTTTCAATCCTTGTTTTGGTGGATTTTGCTCTTAAACTTATGGTGTAGGTATTGCGAACAATTGGACGTTTAAGTTTCAATCCTTGTTTTGGTGGATTTTGCTCTTAAACGTTAGTTGGGCAGAAGACCAACAGCATTATAATCGTGTTTCAATCCTTGTTTTGGTGGATTTTGCTCTTAAACCGAGAAATAACCGGCATCGGAATAATTTGTGGCGGGTTTCAATCCTTGTTTTGGTGGATTTTGCTCTTAAACTTTTCGAGGCATTTGTTGCCTGTTTTCCAGGGGCGGTGTTTCAATCCTTGTTTTGGTGGATTTTGCTCTTAAACTATTGTTGACTTCAACAAAAAGCCGGCATATTTTCAGTTTCAATCCTTGTTTTGGTGGATTTTGCTCTTAAACTCAGCAATTAGATAGCGATTTGGAACCAGTCAAGTTGTTTCAATCCTTGTTTTGGTGGATTTTGCTCTTAAACCGGGAAAGGAAAATCAAGTAAAGCAATATCGGAAAATAGTTTCAATCCTTGTTTTGGTGGATTTTGCTCTTAAACAGATCATGGCGGACATGAAATTATCTGATATTGAAGGTTTCAATCCTTGTTTTGGTGGATTTTGCTCTTAAACTTATCGACGCAAAGCAAAGACTAACAGAAATAGTTTGTTTCAATCCTTGTTTTGGTGGATTTTGCTCTTAAACGGAACTCGTTCGAGCTCAATTACAAATCAATTTACGTTTCAATCCTTGTTTTGGTGGATTTTGCTCTTAAACGATCGTCGGCGTTGTTGCAAATGCCCTTGAAAAAGATTGTTTCAATCCTTGTTTTGGTGGATTTTGCTCTTAAACCTTAACAATGCTCTTCAAACCCTTTCCCCAACCTTGTTTCAATCCTTGTTTTGGTGGATTTTGCTCTTAAACCCTCAATTTTCGAGGTTCCATATATTCCGAGGACTTGTTTCAATCCTTGTTTTGGTGGATTTTGCTCTTAAACTTAGAAGTGCGAAATAGGGTGTATATCGAAGATAAGTTTCAATCCTTGTTTTGGTGGATTTTGCTCTTAAACCAGATTGACCACCATTGCCGCTCTTCTGAATAGGGCAGTTTCAATCCTTGTTTTGGTGGATTTTGCTCTTAAACATTTTGCAAGGCTTTTAGTTTTGCCTCGTCTGCCTCATGTTTCAATCCTTGTTTTGGTGGATTTTGCTCTTAAACCAGGAAAAGAAAAAGATTGAAAATGTGGAAAATTCTGTTTCAATCCTTGTTTTGGTGGATTTTGCTCTTAAACTTGATAAACAATGCAGAGATTCGCCTTTTTGGTGCTGTTTCAATCCTTGTTTTGGTGGATTTTGCTCTTAAACCCAATACTCTCTGATTTTAGGATTGCGTTTGTCTTGTTTCAATCCTTGTTTTGGTGGATTTTGCTCTTAAACAAAATATAAGAAGGCTTATTCATAAAGGTTATCCACGTTTCAATCCTTGTTTTGGTGGATTTTGCTCTTAAACGGTAAAAGAATATTTTCAAACTTTCATTTCATATTTGTTTCAATCCTTGTTTTGGTGGATTTTGCTCTTAAACGGAAAGTCGAGGAATATGCGATGTTCGGTCTGAATGAGTTTCAATCCTTGTTTTGGTGGATTTTGCTCTTAAACACTCCAAATTGTTCTCATCGAATTCCTTGATATCTTGTTTCAATCCTTGTTTTGGTGGATTTTGCTCTTAAACAAAATATTCGATTTATTCCCTGATATACCGACAAAGGTTTCAATCCTTGTTTTGGTGGATTTTGCTCTTAAACTTGTTAAAGAAGTATTTGCCGCTGTCCGCCAAATCGTGTTTCAATCCTTGTTTTGGTGGATTTTGCTCTTAAACCACATAACCAATCAGAGTATAGATGATGTTCAGAGCGAGTTTCAATCCTTGTTTTGGTGGATTTTGCTCTTAAACCCCATTATCTTCCCTCTTTTCTTCTTTCTTCCTACAATTCCCTTCCATTTACTCTACCCTTTTTTGTTGTTTTTTGCACAATTTTTTACCTCTTTTTTGTCAATTTTTTTCGCTTTTTACATCGATTTTCATTCTGCAATCTATTATGAAACAAAAACTTAAAAAAACGCACAAATTTTTCCTATATAAAATTTCCAGATTAGTGTTCTCCCATTTGTCAAAGAACTAAAACTTATCGCAAATGTTCCGATACGTACAATCAATGCAACGGTTTGTATACCTTGTCCGTCTTGGATAATATCCATTTTGAATAATTTGGAAAATTTCTTCGACAACATTGATAGCTTTTTTAAAATCTTCGGTTGTATAGACCAATTCTTTCAAAGAATTGCCGCTACGAACATAACAGATGTATCCCTTTTGAACTGGCTTGTTGTATTTTTCCTGAATAAGAAGAGCATAAAGAGTTGACTGAATTCTATGGGTTTTAAAAATAAATTCAGTATAAAAAGTATACTTATAATCTAATGGCGCAAGAGTCCCATCGGCAAGATAAAGAACTTCGTCGACAATGCCACGAACACCAATTTTAGTCGAAGCTAAATAAACCGAAACATCTTTTTTAACACATTCGGGATTTTTTCTTAAGTAATTTGGATTGTTTTTTTCGCGTTGACGATGTATTTGCCGCCCCTTTAAAACTTTTAGCCGAAGTTCTTCGTGTTGCGGAATGCCAAGGGTATTCATATAATATAAGAATCTTGGACAATAAGTGTATCCAATTATTTCGCTAGGAGTTACCATAGGAGTAACTTCGGTATCAAATTCGGGAAAAGGCGAAAACAATTTTCTGTTTTCGGCTTTAATGTCGATATACTCTTGTAGTTCTTTGTTAGTTTCCATCATTGTTTAAATAAATAAAGCCTTAACTTCATCGGTAACAAGTTTCTTGTCGAAAGCTTGACCAAGAAGGATAACCCTTCGAAAGTCATCCTTGCACATTGGGAAAATATAGACCGAATCGGTATCTTGGTCAATTATTTCGTCGCAGAACATAGAAAGTTCATCAAGTTGGTTTCGGTTAATAGTTCCAAGGAAAGCCGATTTCTGAACACGATAAAGCCCTTTATCTTTGCAGACCTTAGCAACTCTGTTCCGAATTTTGTCTTCGGTAATATCGTAAATCACCCAAACAAGTGTTTCATTTTGCTTCATTATCCTTACCTATTAATTGATTAGCAAATCGATGGCAATCGAATTGAATGATATTTTTTCTTTGTACATTTCTACCTCGATAACGAATTGTTTCCTCAAGAAAATTGTTGAATTCAGTAACAAGCAAAGCTTTTCCTTCTTTGTTTAAAGTCAATCCATCGGGGATTTTATCGAACATCTCGACTTTAACTTTTCGCCCTGCAAAAAGAGCGATAACCACTTCGTCTGCCCAAACTCGATAGTTTTCGATCAAATCGAATACAAGAGACTTTTTGTTATAATTATCGGAGTGCAAAAATCCAAGATAAGGGTCTAACCCGGCAATAATACAAGCCTTTTCGACTCGTGAGTAAAGAATACCATAGGCATAATTCAAAAGAGCATTAAATTCATCTTTGGCGGGATTACGGCTACGACCTTGAAATTGAAATCTTTCGGGAAGCAAGGCAGAAATAATGTCGAAATAAATCCTAGCTCCAGTGCCTTCGATTCCTAAAATCTCGAACCTTGCTTCGGATAAAGAACTATACTCTTCAAGAATTGTATCCAAGCGGGAAACCGTGGTCTTCAGATCGTTAATCGCAGAAGTTATTTCGGCGGAGCGATGTGGTCTTGTTTGCCTCAATCGCAAAAGCAGATTAATTTGATTGTCGAATTTATTCTTAACCCATTCCAAAGCAAATTTCAAACCATCGGGCGATTCAGAAATTTCTAATTGACGACGACGGATAAGAGTTGTGCTTCCCAATTTGGGCATCCAAACTCGGGCAAAAGGATTACCATACTCATCGAGAAAAACAATGTCGATGTTGTTATCTATTGCAAGTTTGATTGCATCGGTAGTAATTAAAGCCGAAGTTGAGATTAAAATAGAAGAAACCTTTTGACAAGAAATTTCAACACTTCGCTCTTCGGTTTTGATTTTGAAGCATTCACCACTTTTTTGAAGATAAGCCCCCCGAGAATTGATAACCAGTTCCATTAGCCTTTGAAAAAAGGCAAAATTAAAAACTCGGATTCTTTTTTCCAATAATCCCCTACTCATATTCTTCTTTTTCTTTTGAATCTTTTCTGGTGCCTATTTGTATTTGGTTCGGGAAGTAATTGCATCAAACCCTTTTTAAATTTCTTCAACTCCGAAGTTTGAATAACAGTTCCAAATCCTCGAGCCACAGATTTCCCAAGACCCCAGAAAGACGGGAACCTAAAGTTGGTAATAAAAGTTCCGTAAAACCCAGCCATCTTCACATTTTTAACATTTACCGATATTGGTTTCACTTCTACAAATGATGTATGAATTTGCTTTTCGATGGTAAAGCCCAAAGATTTTGCCACAGAAATAATATTGGCTGTCAAAATATTTTCCAACAACCACTTACGCTCCCGAAATGTTCGTTTAGACTTGTAAATTCGATAATTCTCCTCGTTCAAAGCCAGCCAAGGCGTTAGAAATTGATACTCAATTGGTTCATCTGTTGCATCGAACTGCTCTTCGACCATCTCAAGTGCTTTAGAATGAATATTTTTCCAATTTTCATCCAACAGGATGCTTTCCAAATCGTCAAAAATCTTTTTAACAATCTCAACCCCCTCGTCAAATGCAAGGATTAAACAATTACCATTAATAACTTTATACTGAATTCGAGGATATTCATAAATCAAAGAGCCATCGGGGTTGTGATGATGGGCATATGGATTTTCCCAGAAAATATTTCCTAAATACCCACGAACTTTTTGTGCATCCCGCTTTTCGAGCACTCCATCGATTGCAAGAAAAACCCTGAATGAATTAATAATCATTTAAATAACCTCAGTAAAAATATCAGGTTTGAGTTTAAAACCAGTTAGTAGATCATAGTAATAATCAAGTTCATCCAACGAAACGTGCGCGAGTTCGCCAAAGAAATCCACGGGGCGATTGCTTGCGTTTTTGGGAATCGAAATCACATAATTATAAAAATCCGTTTTGAATTCCGCAAATTTTTTCTTCCGTTCAAATCGGTCGATAGTATCGTCTCGATAAAGTTCGGTAAATCTTTTCCATAGATTCTGGGCTGTTTCATCAACTTCAATAAAGACATCCATCTCGAAATATTTATCATCAAGAAGTTTAAATTTTTCCAGTGTAAATGCTTCCTCATCGGTCGATGAATATTGCAGAAATTCAATGCAATCGATAATTAATTTCGATTCGTGCTGATTCTTTCGTTTCACTGTCTCTTGAAAATAATGTTGAGAGAGTTGATGAATTTCGGGTTCTGTTATTATCTCTCGATTCAACAAAATCGAACGCGTTATGTCGAGCAATACAGCATCGTAAATCTTCGAAGAGTAAAAACTTTGTTTATCCTCTATGTCTTTCTTCAAGTGAAAAACGAACACTTTTCCTTTTGATAACCCATTTCTATTGCACCGCCCAGCCGATTGCACAATTGAATCGAACGGGGCTAAATCCCGAACAACTATGTCAAAATCTATATCTACCCCAGCCTCTACAAGTTGTGTCGAAACAACCACAAGAGGCTCTTTTGATTTTAGTTTTTCCTTGATTTCGTTTATTCTTCGGGCTCTTTCGAATGGAACAATATGAGTGGAAAGAAAAGTTGAATTTTCCCATCTCTGCCGTATCAAATTAAAAGTATCTTTGGCACAATCAATGGTATTCAAAACAAATAGAATAGAATTCTTTCCAAACTCGAATTTTTCGACCATTTCCTCAATTGTTATCGGAACACGAACATCGGGAATAATTTCAACTCTGTTCAATTGCGAATGATACTTTTCTGGCTCCGAAAGCTCGTAAAATTCCTCTTGCTCAAATATCATAGGCTGGGTAGCAGTAACAAAAATCAAATAGGAATTAAACTTATTAACAAGTTCAATCATTAATTTTCTAATCAATTGCCAGTACTTTATCGGAATACTTTGAACTTCGTCGAGAATAATTATTGAATTAGCAAGGCGGTGGAATTTTCGGATGCTCTTATTCCTGTTCGAGACAAGAGTATGGAAAAATTGAACAAAAGTAGTAACAATTATTTCGGAGTTCCAACTTTCGACTAAAATTTTAGAGGCGTCCCAATCGAAATCCTCCCCATTTGAACTTTTGGAATATTTCAACTCGCTCAAATGATGATGCTTTAAAAGTATATCCGATGTAGTAGAAATCCCATTGTATTGTAGTACCTCTTTAAAAACCTCATAATTCTGGTCAATTATGCTCAAAAAAGGCAACGAGTAGATAATTCTATGCTTACCCCCGAGTAATTTTCTTAACTTCAAAGCAAAAGATAGGGAAATAAAAGTCTTACCCAAACCAGTCGGAAGTGTCAAGGTGAAGATTCTTTGATTTAAATTAATTTCACGATTTAACACCTCTTCGTATGCTGTTTGGCGAAGCCCGTTAAGTGGGGAATCAATAGATTTTCTATTAAATGTTTCTGAACAAATGTAGTTATCAACCAAAAAGTCAGGAATTTGAATTCGGGATTGCAAAATTGTTTTATCATCCAATACAACATCAGATTTATCGGCGTCCAGTAGAATAGAGAAGATAGTATTAACAATCAAGTATTTTTCCAAAGAATGTATCTTTTCAATTTGGTCCCTAATTTGCTTCCTGATGCCCAAAGCATTCTTCTCGAATCGCTCAACGAACTTTTTAAATTCGCTTAAAATGCTTGAAAATTCAATAGAAGGGAAAAAATCTGGGAACTCATTGGCAAGATTATTCAGCAAAACCCCAAACCTGTTTGAGTCGATAGAGTCAATCTGCTCATAAAGCAGTGCGTAGTCTTTATTTTCGAGGTTTAAAGCGAGTTTTGGGTCAATTAAGTCTCCATGATGCTTTGATATAATTAAGAATACAAGGAATGAATCAAACAAATTACCCTTATTGAAATACTGTAAAGCTATAAAAAACCCAAAAAGAGCAGAAAGTAAACTATGTTGCTTTTTCTCGGGGTCTACGTTCTTTTTCAAAAGCAGATATTCTTGAAAAAAACTGGTTGCCTTTCCAACATCGTGAAATAAAGCAGAAAGAAGGGAAATCTCCTTGATTTTTTGCTGTAAATCAACGGGCTTATCCGAAATCAAATGGTTTGCCAGCTTGGCGACTTCCAACAGATGAACTTCAAGGAGTTTCCCTTCGTGTGAATACAATTCAGAAGAAACAAATTGCTGTTCCATCTTCCAATCTCTGATAATTCTTAACTTTGGCTTTAATCGTTTTACCTTCAGGCTCAAAAATCACATCCTCATAACGAGTTACAATGCGCTGAGGATTCATCAAAACAGGGATTTTCTCTTTTAAATATTTTTTCCCCTGCTCAATAATTACACTATCTTGGGCTTCAATAAGATTACTCACCAAAATTGGTGAGGAAATTTCGACAGCATCGTCGCTGAATGTTCGGTTTTCGAAATCGAATTCGCCAACAAATTTAAAGTTAGCAATTAACTCACTCAATCCAAGCGAAAGAGTGAAAAAAGTCCGATGTTCAACCAACTTGTCTTTAACCTGAAAATAAACTCTTTCATCTTTGTGAAAGAAATAGATACGGTATCTTGGGAACCGAACAAACTCGGTGCGAATCAAAGTTCTCGGGGCAAGGTTTCGGTCGCTCATTGGTCTTTTCATATTTGTACCCTTAGTTTCCAAAAGATTAATACCAAAACGAATCTTTTGAATTGGGGTCATAATTTGAATGGAAAGACGACAAAAATCGTTCATAAACTTCCGCAGATAGTCATTCGAAGACTTTTCGGCACCTACCAAAGCCCCGAGCATTCCCGCAATTGTTGGCGGCGATGGAAACGACAGCGAAAGTGGAGATGATGTGGTATAAAATTTTTTGAAGTGGGCTAAATCCCCCCAAACATCAAAAACTAAAACTTTCATTTTTAAACCTAAAATTTGAATGTTTCAATTTTAGCGAAATTGAACGCAGTGTTTACATCTGTTGCATAGCCATCAATCGTGAGATTCAATCTTTCATCAACTTTATAACGAATCATCTCAATTCGGTCTTGATACTTCTTCAATTCATTGACGAGGGGCGAGATTTCAATTTTAAAATCAACAACATCACGAATTGATTCTTCACCTAGATTTGTTGTTAATGAAACAAGTTTATCCAGCTCGCCAATGTGGAAATTCTCGTTTTCTTTATACTTAATTTGCAAAAGTAGACGTGGCATTTGACCGAACTTTGAACCCGAAATCAAATTTTTTGTTCCATTCCACATTGCTTCGAACATTAAGTCCAAATCCGATTCAGTCAAAGGAATTTCCTGTTGTCGAGCCGCATTTTCATTAACAACACCATAAAATACGATTAGCGAGTATGGAAGGATGTATCGCTCCCAGAAAGTGCCTTGCTCAGCTCCCTCTCTCGATGGCATCACAGTGGTGCCTTTGAAATATTTCAAATCCACTTTATGCAACGACCTACCATACTTAAATTGTACTGGACCTGTTAATGTCATTGTTTGCTTCTCAATTGCAGTCGTAGCACCGAAAAGTCGAATATCAATGCAACTTTGGATGATGTTCTTTTCGTCTTGGCCAAAATCTTTTACCCTGTCTTCTTTAGTTCTAAGTTTGTTTTCTTTGGTGTAAGTTTGACGTACAAAAACCTCCTGCCCTTTGAATTCATAGAGATAATCTCGAATGGTTCTTTTCAATCGCACATCCGTTACGATGTTAATTCCAGTTTCTTCGTCGATTCGAGGTTTGTTTTCGTCAACAGGGTCGCCATTTGGATTTGCATCTTTCACATCGTAAAGGAAAAGAATTTCAGAACGATTACGAATTGTTTCCATTTGTTACTCCTCCTTTTGTTTTAGATTTGAATAAATTATTTCAGAAATTTTTTCATAAAGGTTCATTCCGCAAGCGAAATAGTAGTTCATTTCGTCGATGCTCAATTTCCAATCTTCACCCGATTGCAAGAATAAATCAGAAATTTCCTTAGCAAGCTCCCTTTTGCCAACATCATAGCGGTCGTATTCAATAAATTTGTTTTGCACTTCGGCAAGAAGCCCTCGAATATCCTGCTCATTCATCTTCAAGCTTTTAAGTTTTTTCATAAAAGGTGCACTGTTACGAAGATGATACTGCAAATTCAAAAGCATTTGGGTTAAGGCACCCAAAAGAAAAATTCCACGCTTCGAAGGTGTGTTCAGCGATTTGCCATACCTTTCGAAAATTTCTTCGAAAGTTGATGGTTCCATTTGTTCCTCCTTTGAATAATTTATTAAACCCAATTCTTCTAAAAAGTTGTTTACCATCATTGCATCGGTTACACGGAACCGAAAATATTCTTCCTTTACAAATGCACTCGAAATTGAATTCATAAAAAATCTTGTTAGAAAATTCCAGTCAATTGTTTTCCCTTTAAACACAGCCTCGGTCACTTCGAGGAAATACTTATCAAGGTCTGTATCCCTTTTATCCTCGTTGCTCTTGCTAAAAAATGTTCTAATTTTCCCAAAATTAAAACTTTTGTGATAGTTTTCCCAAATGTTCTTTTTATCTTCCTTTTTGTCACTTTCGGAAGAGGTAGCAAACAGATAATCTTTGAAATTTTTTTCGACCTTCAACTTTGCATTATAAATTAAATTCAACCGCGAGGGTAAAACATCTTCGATTAGCAAAAGTATTCTTTCTGCAGATTGGTCTTTACGTAAAAATAAAAGATTGAGCCCAAGACTATCCTGCATCTCTTTTAGATATCCAAAAGATTCATTTTCATCATTTGTTAGCAAGGTTTCTTTGAATAACGATTCAATCAAATCATTTGCAGAAGATTCATTGTCAAATAAGCTCCTTTTAGCCTCAACCAATTTTGAAATTTCCTCTTCAACCAATAATGCATCTTTCAAATTATTAAAGGAAATTTTTTTCACAACACTCCTGTCGGAAAGCGTGGTTAAAACTTCATTAACAAGGTTCTTGTGGCCAATGAAAAACTTAGGAACCAGCCAATATGAAAGTCCATAAAATTTATACGAAAGGTTGTTTTCGATGAATTTCCGCCCACGCAAAAGATTCTCTCTACAATCGCCACAAACTGGTATATTCCTCCAAGAGTATTTTTTATTGAAGCCCCCAACGATAAATCCGGGCTTGTCATCGGTATCGAATTGGAAAACTCCAGTTCGTGCTGTAACATCCTTACTTTCCCCACAAACGGAACATTTCCCAAGGGTCCAGTCTTTCACTTCCCTACTTTCTTGCCAATATTCCCGAATACTCTCGAATTCACCCGGATATTTTCCCTCGATTTTCACACCCAAATAGAAAATCTTAACCTTCGATTTGCTTTCTTTATATGCCCATTTATATGTCTGTTCGATACTTTCAATTATCTCAGCCTTTTTTTCCGAAAGAGTTTTTAATACTTTTGTTTCCTCGTCATCAGAACTTTTTAGGAATTCTCTGTACCAAATAAGAATTTTCTTTTCAAAGGTCTTTGCCGGTTCAGTTATTTTGCAAAATGGTAAAGGATTATTGCCTTTTTTGGCATCTTCATCCCAAAGATATTTTTGGGACTTATCAATATCAAAATCCTCAATCTCAACCTTGAATCCCGACGGCTCGTTTTTGTTTAAATGAATTAATATGGCATATTCGTCGCCTTTCTTGGGTTTGGTCGAAACAAGACGGATTTCGCCCTGATTTTCGGCGACAAACTCTCCTATTCGTTTAATTGCAGATAGCATAAAACCCCCAAAAATTCAAAACACTTGATAAAATAAGATTTTTTGAATTTTATTTTTAAGTTTTTCCAATCCATTATGGAAAAATTTACTTTTTTAAAATACTAATATAATAAAAAATCAAAAAAACAAAACCATTTAGCGACAAACTATGACATTTAGTAATTTTTTTCAAAACATTATTTCCCTTTCCTCATCGCAGCACTGAAAACTGTTTCATCCTACTTCACCCTTTTGGCTTCATATCCTTTTTGGCGGAGAAGATTGACAATGCCGTTGCTTCCAATTAAATGACCGGCGCCAACAACGACAAAATAGCATCCTTCTTGCATAAGAAAATTCTCGACATCGTTTGCCATTCTCCGATTTCGACTTTCTAAAAGTATTTCTTTATACTGTTTCGCAAGTTCAAATCCTTCTAATTCTTTCTCTATTAACTCTGTTTCTGATTTTTCATCCCCCTTTAACCAAGCCTCATATAATTTATCAAATTGGGTTTTATCATTGTTTTTATTGGCCAGGAAATATTCAAAAAAACGTTCGGAGTCGAGATTATATAGACTTTGGAAAATATCCAACTGTTCTTTGAACGATTCCAATTCTAAAACTTTTTGTGAACTATCTAATTTATTCATAAAATATGTTTCAACCCCTGAAATAAAATCTTCCGATGCTTTGGTCATCTCCAAACTCTGCAAAATCAAAACAGCCACCCAAGGCTTGAATTTGTTGTACATCATTTTTGGAAAAGCGTAAATTGTAAACAAACTATCCATAATCTTAAAATATTTCGGTGGCACTACATCTTCCAACTTCGTGGTATCTTGAAAAACCCCATATTGGAAAATTTCCATCGGGTTAATGTTATTCAAATTGACTTCCAGAACTAAATTCCCGCAGGAAGCAAAAGCATTTTCAATAACCGAATCTAATGGGAAAGCATCTTGTTTCGCCAGATGAATTGAACCCAACAGATAAACTTTTGAATTTTTCCCCACAATCTCATATAAAAATCCTTTTGGGTATAAATTACTTACCGAAATGATGAATAAAACTGCCAGCAATGAAACAAACTTTTTCATAAACAACTCGAAATATTTTAAGTTTGCAATTTAATTAATTCGAAAGAATGAAAAAATATTTAGTACTTTTGTTTTTTGCTCTTCTTTTTTCTGGATGTGGGAAAAAAGAAGAGAAAATCAAATTTTGGCATTTTTGGAGCGAACCCTCCCAAGCTAAAGTCGTTCGCCAAATAATCAACGAATTTGAAAGGCAAAACAACTGCCGTGTCGATGTTTCGGAACTGAGTTGGAACGACGGTAAAACGAAGCTCATCATTGCATTTAATTCCCGAACAGCACCCGATGTTTTGGAGCTTGGTTCGGATTGGATTGCACAGTTCTCATCGGCGGAAGTTTTGGAACCCGTCGATACCAACTTTTTCTCTCACAGAAACTTTTTCGAATACACATTGCAACCAGCAAAAACAAAAGGAAAACTTTATGCACTTCCTTGGATTATCGGCACAAGGGTTTTATTCTGTAATCGCGATTTGATGCAAAAATGCGGGATCGAAAACCCACCAAAAACAATAGATGAGCTAATTCAATTTTCCCGTGCAATCAACGAAAGTGGCTTAGGCTATGGATTTGGTTGCAATGGTTCAGACCCCCACAGATTATACAAAAAAATTCTACCATTGATTTGGACCTACGGCGGAGAAATTCAAGATTCGAACGGGTATATAAAAATCAACTCTCCACAGGTGGCTCGAGCATTTCAAACCTATTTCGAATTGTCAAGATTAGGTATCATCGAAACACAAAAGCAAATAGACTTGCTGTTCGTACAGGGGAAAATTGGTTTTTGCTTTTCGGGAGAATGGTTGTTGGAACTAATTCAAAAGTCACCGCAAAAGTTTAACTTCTCTGCAAACTTAATGCCGGGAAGTGGCAATTCCCCGGGCATATCTTTTGCCGGTGGAGAATACCTTGCCATTAACAAGGAAAGCAAAAACAAAGATTTGGCAAAAAAACTTATTCAGTTCTTACTTTCCGAACAATCTTTAAAAAAAATGGTAACACAAATACCCGAGGCTGGATTTCCGGCAGACACTATTCTTTTGTATAAAAGCTTCAATGACCTGAATTCGCACAAAAGAGTTTTCGCAGAGCAGTTGAAATATTCCAAGATGACACCTGTCCATCCTCGATGGATAGAAATTGAATCGATAATCGAAAAATCACTGGTCGAAGTGCTTTACCAAAAAAAAGGAGTTTACGAATCTCTTTCCGAAGCCCAAAAGGAAATCGACTTATATAACAAAGGAATCCAATTTTAACAACATATTATATACAATTTCGTATATTGCTATTCTGAATTAGTTAGTTTTATTTATTTTTGAATTTAGTTTTTTCTAAAATTTCGAGTATGTAATGGTGGTTATGTTTTTAACCGAAGCAAACAACGAAAAAGTTGTTAAGATTGTTTCAATAGATGCTGGCAGAGGAGCCAAGCAAAGACTTATTGCTCTTGGCTTGCATCCAAACGACCTTATCCAAATTATTTCCAACCCCGGTTTCGGTCCAATATTGATAAAAAATATTTCCAAGAACGATGCAAGAATTGCTATCGGGCGTGGTATTGCCCAAAAAATTAAAGTTGAATACATCAACTAAGACAATAGTTTTAGTTGGTCAGCCCAACAGCGGAAAAAGTACACTATTCAATGCTTTATCCGATGTAAAAGTATCTACAGCAAACTTTGCCGGTACCACTGTCGAATACAAAGAAACTAACATTGAAGTTTTTGGGGAGCCTATTCATCTAATAGACTTGCCCGGAATTTATTCATTGAACCCACTTGAACCTGCTGAATTCGTTACAACCACATACCTACTCGAAAACCCTGTTGATTTAATTGTTAACGTAATCGACTCAACCCTTGTTACAAAAAGTTTGGAGCTAACAATTGAGCTACTCGAACTCGGCTTGCCTATGGTTGTTGTGCTGAATATGAAGGACGAAGCCACGAAAAAGGGAATTTCCATCGATGAAACACTGATGTCGAAAATCTTTGGGGTTCCAGTGGTTAAAATCTCGGCTCTTTACCGAAAAGGCATCAATGAACTTCTGGATGCAATAAGTCTGCAAATTTCCCCTGAAAAAACTTTTCCAATTCCTACAAAATTCACTTTTCATATTGAAGAATGGATTAACAAAATCGAGAGTACAATCGCATTTTCGAATCCAAACGGATTTAACCCCAGATTTTTTGCAATTAAACTTCTGGAAAATCCTTCGCTTGTGGAAAAATACATCACTACCTACAATTCGGAGTTGGTCGAAAATGCTAAGCGGGACATTATTGAACATCACAAAACAAGCCTTTTTGAAACCTTTGCATACGAACGCCATCATCACAGTATGGAAATCTCGCACAAAACAACAAGATATACATCACGCTCGACTGTTCCATTTGTCGAAAAGCTCGATTTACTGTTTCTTAAACCTGTATCGGGGTATTTCTTTGCTGTTCTTTTCTTTATCTTGTATTTCTTTTTGGTCTTTTGGGTCGGAAATTGGCTTAGTTCATTGCTCGAAATACCACTTTCGAATCTTGGAGATATTATTAGCCCATTAAAAACGAACAGTGCATTTCTTTGGTCAATTGTCGATGGATTGTTTCAAGGCGTTTCGGGTGCGCTTGGAATTGTTTTCCCTTATTTTTTGCCTTTATTGATATTAACCGCCATCCTCGAGGAAAGCGGATATATGGCAAGAATTGCCTTTTTGATGGACGTTATTTTCCATCAAATTGGATTGCACGGGAAATCGGTGGCTTCTTTTGTTATGGGCTTTGGTTGCACTGTCCCAGCAATCTTTGCAACCAGAATTATTGAAAATCGACGGGACCGTTTGCTCGCCTCGGTTCTGATTAATTTTATCCCTTGTTCTGCTCGCTTGACTGTGATTTTTGCTCTAACTACTGCATTGACAGGTCCAATTTGGACAATCGTAATTTTCGGATACATTTTGTTGGCAATCGCTGTAACTGCAAAAGTTTTGTCTCTCTTTTTCCCCAAGCCTATTGGCTTGATTATGGAAGTTCCACCACTTAGAGTACCCTCGTTATCAATCGTTTTAAGAAAAACCCAATACAAGTTGGTTGAATTCTTTAAAGTTGCTTTCCCTTTTTTACTTGTTGGAAGTGTTGTTCTTTCGATTCTCGATTACTTTAATTTCACTGAATTTTTGAATAATATACTTCAGCCCTTAATTACAAATCTTTTAGGATTGCCAAAAGAACTTGGTTCCACTTTGGTTTTCGGATTTTTAAGAAAAGAACTTGCTGTTTTTATGACCGCACAGGCTTTTGGAGTGACGGACTTAAGACTTCTCCCCATTACATTGCAACAAGTTATCGTTTACATTGTCTTTTTAGTATTTTACTTGCCATGTGTTTCAACTTCTGCAGTTTTATACAAAGAATTTGGTTTGAAACATTTGGGGTTAACCGTCCTCATTGGTTTACTACTTTCAACAATTTCAGCTCTTATCTTTAAGTTTATTTTAACAACATTTTTTTAATGTCTAAATAAATTTTTTTCGTTTTTCATTTTATTTTTTTAATTTACAATTTGAAATTTATTAAAGTTATTTGAAATTATTAAAGAAGGCAAAAAATGTTAAGTCAAGCGATTCAAGATTATTTAAAAGCAATTTACAAATTGCAAGGAGATGAGCCCGTTTCTACAACCGACCTTTCCAAAGAACTCGGGGTTTCGGGCGCCTCTGTAACAGGTATGCTGAAAAGGCTCGCCAATATGGGGCTGGTAGAGTATAACTCCTATCACGGTGCAAAGCTTACCCCTGCAGGCGAAAAAGTTGCACTCGAAACAATCAGGTTTCACCGTTTGTTGGAGCTTTATCTTAAAGAAAAACTGAATTATCCTTTGGAAAAAGTTCACGAAGAAGCCTGCCGTTTGGAACATTTCATCTCCGAAGAATTTGTTGAAAGAATTAGCCAAATATTAGGGGAACCACGATTCGACCCGCACGGGCATCCAATCCCTACAAAGGATGGTAAACTTCCAAGCGTGGACGAAATTCCCTTAATCGATGCAGAATTAAACAAAGATTATGTTATTAGTCATCTCGATGACGATAATCCCGAACTTTTGAACTACTTAGAATCCCTTAATTTATTACCTGAAACGCAAATTCAAATTTTGGAAAAAGCACCTTTTTTTGGACCAATCACACTTAAAATTGCTCAAACAAACAAAAAACAAGTTATTGGCTACGAAGTTGCAAAACGAATTTATTTGAAAAAAGAATAACTTATCAAAATGAACCAATGCACTCCCGACATTTCGGTCTGTATGATTGTCCGAAATGAGGAACGGTTTCTGGAAAAATGTCTTCTTTCAGTCCAGCCAATTGCAAAGGAAATTATTATTGTCGACACTGGCTCCACCGACAATACAATCAATATTGCCTCGAGATTCACCGATAAGATTTACAAAATCGAATGGGATGGTAACTTTGCAAGTGCCCGAAACTATGCACTTTCGAAAGCTCAGTGTCCTGTAATACTTTCTATCGATGCCGACGAGGAACTACAAAACCCCGAGGCTCTTGTAAATGCTTTGCAGAATTCAGATTCCCAAACGGGCGGGTGGCTAATCAATAGCATCTCGTTTGCCTCTCGGGCTCAAGGAAGTGGTTTCGACACCTTCGCCACCAAGCTTCTCAGAGTCTTCCTTAATCATCCCGACATCCGATTCGAAGGGATTGTCCATGAACAAATCCACGAATCAATCCTTAGAAAAGGGCTAAAAATCAAGGATTCAGAAGCAATTTTTATACACTATGGCTATTCTCTTTCCCCAAACGAAATGCAAAAGAAGCAATACCGCAACCTTGAGCTTCTATTGAAAGCTTTGGAAAAAGAACCCGATAATGCCTATTTATACTTTCAAACAGCTAAAACTTACCTTGCATTAAACAAGCTGGCTGATGCCGAAAATTTCATACAAAAGGCTATAGCCTTTGCAAAACTCGAAAGTGCAGTTCGCCCGCAAGCACTAAATTATGGCGGAATCATAGCTTTCCGCTTTGGCAATTTTGACCTCGCAATTCAAAGAGCGAACGAATCCTTACAGATAATTCCTATTCAATCTTTTGCGAATTTCATTCTTGGCGAAACATATTCCGCTTTGACAATTTACGATAAAGCCTTGAATCATTATTTAGAAATGGAAAAGGCTTTGATTTCGCCCAATTCACTTGCATTGGTCGTTGGCGATTATTTCCTTCCTTTCGAAAAATTGTATTTCAGAATTGGTAGATGCTTAATTGGTCTAAACAAATACAAAGATGCCGAAAATTATTTTCGAAAGGGATTGACAATCAACAAAAATGATTTTGACTGCATTCGAGGTTTAGCAAATGCATTGATTATGCAAGGGAAGTATTCCGAATCCATCTCGATTCTTGAATCCTTCAAAAAGGATAATCCGCAATATTCAAACGAAATCAACGAGTTTATAAGTAAAATCATCGAATATGAGCAAAAGCAAAGAAGTTTGATTAACCACATAACTCAGCCAAAGGGAACAGACGAAGCTCCGCGAGCTGTCCAGCCCATTTCTCCGACAGCACGCCCTTTCGTTTCATTGAGTATGATTGTCAAAAACGAAGAAAAACATTTGGCTGGATGTTTGGAAAGCGTCAAGGGAATTGCAGATGAAATCGTCATTGTAGATACAGGCTCAACGGATAGAACAAAGGAAATAGCCCGACGTTTTGGAGCGAAAATATACGATTTCCCTTGGCAGGACGACTTTTCACTTGCCCGCAACGAGGCTTTGAAGTATTGCACAGGTGAATGGATTATCTACCTCGATGCTGATGAACGAATTGTTGAACCTTCGCCCGAAGAACTATTAAACATTCTAAGAAACACCGACAAATCAATTGGCGGATTCTATTGTCTAATTGAAAGCGAACATTATCAGATGGATGGAAGCACCGAAGTTCACAGAGGTGGCTATCCTCGTATCTTTCGTAATCTTGGCTATCCAAAGGTTAAATTTATAGGTAGGGTTCACGAACAAATAGCTCCTTCAATTTTCCAAAATGGGCTTTCAATACAATTTTCGAATATCAAAATACTACACTTAGGATATAATCAAGGTCGGGAGGTTTTGGAAGCCAAAATCCAAAGAAATTATCGAATGCTTATCCAACATGTAAAGGAAGAACCATTGAACGGTTATGCTTGGTATCAGCTTGGGCAAACACTCGCACAAATGTCCTTGGCAACCGAAGCGGAACGGGCAATCAGAATGGCTATACAAACGAAGACTCTGTCCAAATCGGTTTTTGCAACTGCTGCTTCAACTTTGGCTAAAATGGTTGGAAACAAAGGGAAATACGAAGAGGCTCTATATTGGGCAGAGAAATCGCTCGAAACAGTTCCCGACCAGATTTACGCTTTACATTTGAAAGCTTATGCCCTTTTGTATCTACAAAGATTTGAAGAAGCGGAAGCTACTTTCCACGAAGTTTTGCGCCGACTCGAACAAAAGAAGGGCATTCCATTAACAGGGTTCGATATTTTAGTTCCCGAAGAGCTCGTCCTAAAAGGGTTACGAATGGCTCAACAAAGAATGAAACCAATAATGTAAATATTAAATTTAGTTTATTTTGGCAAAGTTTCGTATTTTTGCATTTGATTTGCCAACATAGCTCAGCTGGTAGAGCAGCTCACTCGTAATGAGCAGGTCGGCGGTTCGAATCCGCCTGTTGGCTCAATAATAAAGATGAATTTGGAACGCCCAACGAGTCGATTTTGCCTCCATTGATTTAAAGAATCTATACTCACAATTTGTTTCGATATAGGGTATTGGGAAATACTTAAACCCTAAAATTAGTGATTGATTATCCAAGTCCCAACTTGTTCGAGGTGTTATTTCAAGCGTGGTTTTTGCGTTTTCTATTGCAAGGAACGGCACAAAACCACGAAAAGGCGTAAAATAAATTCTATTTATAAAATTGAGTGTTCGACGATAATCCTTCAAGTTTGAATAAGAAATTTCGCTCAGAACCGAAAAAAGTTCGAAGAAATTCAATCCAACAAATGAACTCGAATACACAAAATTCCCATTTTTCAGCAATGAAGAACCAACAAATGAATAAGTTAGAATATCACTGGAAAATGGCGGATAAAAGACAAATTTCAAATTAAAAGTTGGATTGTGCTTGATAACAATTGGAATATTACCAAAAACAGTAACTTGCGAAAGAAATCTGGAATCGAACATACCCAAGAAAAAATCAAACATCTCCAAATTTCGATAGGAAAATTCCAATCCGAATTCAGAATATTCGGGCGGAAACAGACTCGATGTATAATCGACCGAGGCAATTCTTCTATCGAATTTAGTCATATCGCAATCCCGCAATCCAAACGAAGGTTGAAACTTCCCAACTTGAATTTCGGGAAGATATTCCCCAAGCTTAAAATTCAGCGATGACATCCAATTATCCTGTCCTTGAAAAATTATTGGACCAAGATTATATTGGCAATTCAACGAAACCCAATCGGCTGGCTTGAATAAAAAGTAAAACCCGGCTTCCATTGGGAAATACCGTCTTTTCGCAAATTCTGTTTTGTGCGAGCGAACAGATTGAAAACGAAAGTCCATACCATAAGCAAAGCTTTGAGGAAAGTTCAAGCCAACGAGAGTATCACCAAATTGCAAGTCTTTTGCGTAAGTTTCTTTATCGAAAAGGTCATAAATTTTTTTTACCCAATCGTTGCCGATTGGAAAATGCGAGCCATCGCGCAGATATTTCCACCCAAAATCTGTTCTTATTCCACCTCCTTGCGGATTAACGTGGCATTTTGAACATTTGTTTCCTGTTTGCAACGATAAGTCTGGAGTAGAATAAGCAATGTGCAGGACAAAACAATAAATCAAAACACTCCAAGATATAATAAATACTTTTTTCATAATTACTTATGCGGTGGCAACTTCCCAAGTTTCCTTGCTTTCACAACATCTTCGGATGTTACAGATTTATCAATCCCATTTAATTCCCGAAACACATACTCTAAAATCAATGCTATCTCTTCGTCCTTTAAATTTTTGTCTACTTCGGTAGTCATTACACCATAGTAAACTTCGCCATTAACAACAATTTTCCCGCTACGGCCAAAAAGCATTCCTCGCAACAGCTCAATTTTATCCCCTTTCTGAACATAATCAGAATTTTTTAGCGGGGGATAAACACCTTTAATTCCTTTACCATCCTTTCGATGGCATTTGGAACACTGCTCGATGTATAGTTTCTTCCCTTTCTCTTTATCATAAGAAAATGCGGAAAATATGACCAAACCAAAAGTCGCAACAGAAAGCAAAAGCCAGATTAAATTCTTTCTCGATTGCCTATTCAACAATACACGCTTTCTTGTATTTTCGAGAAATGATTTTTGCATCTCTTTCTGCCTTTTCAATATCAGGATAACCCCAAAGAACAACTTTATATTTCACTGCTCCATTGTCATATAATCGGACATAATACGACTTGAAACCATTTTTTTCCCAATTCTCCACCTTTTTTTCCGCCAGCTCTTCGCTTTCAACAGTGTCGACAACAATCGTATATGGATATACAGAAGGCAAAAGCCAACGAATCTCGACTCTTCTGTTCATCCAAGAAGTTCTTTCGTCATCCTCCTCCATAAACAGCGGATTACTGTTGCCAATCCCTTTGATTTTGATTTGCGAGGGATTTACACCATTGCTGACCAAAATCCTTTTCACAGAATTAGCCCGAGCGAGGGAAAGCTCGACGGGGTTCTTCATTGATTCGCTCAAACCTGCATTGCCAATCAGTTCGAGAGAGGAATTCTTACTGCTCCGAAGCAAATTTGTCAAATTGTTCAGCACAGGCAAAAAGGAACTCGAGACGCTTGTGTCGTTTTCGTTGAAAAGTGCTACTGCTTGGTAATTAATGTAGAACATTCGCTCCTTCAAAGGATAAGAAATAACATCGGAAACATCGTAATAATTTGAATAGGCTCTCAATTTCAACAGAACATCGGAGCAGTTACTTGCGTTGTAATTAAATGGGAAGGTGATTGTATAACTATACTTCTTCGATAACAAGATTTCACGAAGGACATCGACAATCCTATTAAAATCCCAAGGCAAGTGGTAAAAAATTCCGCCAGTCTTCAAACATAAATATTTATACGCCAAAATAGAAACTTCGTTCCCCAGTCCAACGACATAAATTTCGGCTTTCTTGCTGTTTGCTTTTTTTATTACATCATCCAAAAGCACATTAATCGAAGAATTGTCCATCTGATTTGTAAGCATCACAATAGCAGTATTCTCATCTTCGACTACATCATCCAGCAAATCGTAAAGTGTTCTATGAACTGCACTAAGTTCAACTTTTGGAGAGAAAACAAGATTTCCCAGTTCCCAATATGCTTTGTCGAAGCTTTCCAATGGCAATAAAGTATTTCGCTGGACGCCAAAAACCGAAATTGAAAGCTTATCGAAAGACTCGAGAAATTTTAATCCATTGACAAGTTGCTCCTTTATATCGGGCAGGAAATTAATAATAGAATAATCAATAAGCACGAAAAGGTTTAACTTTTTGCCATAAGTCAATTCCTTTGGAAAAGCATAAACATAGGATTTCAAGCCCAACTTTGGACATTCCTGAACGGCTTCCAATTTAATATCGCTGGAATACTTGTATAAATCATATATCAAATTACCAGCAGTATCCAGTATTCCAAAGTTAATAGAACAAGAGTCAAGATTGTTGGAAAAAGACACTCTGAAAATTTTTAATTGAACGGCTTTATCAAATGAATTCGACACGAAACCACTTAAAAATTTTGTTTTGACATTATTCTTTATGCCTTTCAAATCGATTGTTCCGAGTGGTCCTCTTTGAATTGGTGTCTTTTGCTCTTCTTTTGTTTCTTTTGGTCGAACAAGAACGTAAACCGATTGAACTAAACTCTCCCCTTTATCATTGTATGCTGTAACATCAACTCTGGTTGAATTAAAGGGTTTGAGCAAAAAAGAATCAACAGGATTGAATTCCCTTTCTACGCTTGGCAACTTCACATACGAAGCATTCGCAAACTTCCAGTGAATCCAAACACTGTCCCCTTGTTCAATTTCCTGTAATTCTGAAATTCTCTCGACTGTGATTTTTGGGGAAACACAGGAAATAACCAAAGCAGAAACAAAAAGAATTAAAAATAGTTTTTTCATAGACTCAGGATTTGGAAAATACAAATTCCCCATTCATTGAACTTATGCGTATTTTATCGCCCGAAACAAATTTGCCTTCGAGAATCAACAGGGCAAGCTTATCGACTATATAATGCTGGATAGCACGTTTTAAAGGTCGGGCTCCAAATTGTGGGTCGAAACCAATCGAGGCAAGCAACTCCATAGCCTTGTCGTCCAATTCAAAATCAATTCCGCGTTCTTTCGATTTTTCTCGAACTTTGTTTAGTTGCAAAATTGCTATCTGGAATATTTCTTCCTTCGTTAATGGCTTGAAGACAATAATATCATCGATACGGTTTAAGAATTCGGGTCTCAGCCGTTTTTTAAGCAGTTCAAAAACTTCGTCTTTGAGCCTATCCATAATTTCTTGGCGGTTTTCGGGCGTAATGTACGACAGTCGCTCTTGAATGAGTTCTGTCCCAAGATTCGAGGTCATTATAATAATTGTGTTTTTAAAATTAACAACACGACCCTTGCTATCAGTTAGTCTTCCATCGTCAAGTACCTGCAAAAGGATATTGAATACATCGGGATGTGCTTTTTCGATTTCATCGAGCAGAACAACTGAATACGGTCGCCTTCGAACAGATTCCGTAAGTTGCCCCCCTTCTTCGTAACCCACATATCCCGGTGGTGCTCCAATCAGACGAGAAACGCTAAACTTCTCCATATACTCGCTCATATCGATTCGAACCATAGCGTTCTCGTCATCGAAAAGGAATTCGGCTAAAGCACGGGCAAGTTCGGTTTTACCAACACCAGTACTACCAAGAAAAATGAAGGAGCCAATAGGACGATTAACATCTTGCAAACCAACACGGGAACGCCGAATAGCATTCGCTACCGCTCGAACTGCTTCCTCTTGGTCGACCAGCCTTTGATGTATCCTCTCCTCCATCCTCAACAATTTAGTCCTTTCGCTTTCCAGCATTCTTTGGACGGGAATCCCAGTCCACTTGGAAACAATCTCGGCAATATCTTCGGCATCGACTTCTTCTTTGAGCATTTTGCCTTCGCGTTGCAATTCCTGAAGTTGGCTATTCACTTCGTTCAACTTTTTTTGCAATTCGTGTATCAATCCATAACGAATTTCAGCAACTTTGGCAAGATTTCCTTGACGTTCGTATTCATCTGCTTGCAACCGAAGATTTTCGATTTGCGACTTATATTCCCGTATTTGCTGAATCAGTCTTTTCTCCTGCTCCCATCGTGCTCGAAGTTTATCCCTTTGCGACTTTAGCTCTTCGAGTTCCTTTTCGATTTCAATTAACCTTTGCTTTGTTGCAACAATTGTATCATCCATAGTTTTTCAAATATTATCACACAGATAAAAACTAAAATATGAAAAAAATTTTAAAATAGTAATTCTTTTATACTTTTTTAAAAACAAAAAAGGGAAGCAACTCGGCTTCCCTTTTATGAGCATAAAAACAATCAACTATTTCTCTTCTAAATCTATTTTTTGACCATTATCGAGTTCAATATACATTGGACGCCAAGTAACTAAAATGGAACGGGGATTTTCCTCCAAAGATTTAATCAAAAATTGCTCATTTTGATTATTTTCTTCTAATCTGAAAGTCGATTGGAATTGAGTAAATTGTCCAGCCTTAATTGTTTGGTCAACATTAATCCTGTATGCACGAATCAATTGGTTGCTGGTTGTGAAAAATTGGAGATAACCATAAATTTTCTTAATATCATTTTTCGAAATGTTTGAAATAGTGTAAGTAAATACATTGAATTTCGAGCCATCAATTTCAATAGGCTTCCAACCATCATAACGAAAACGAGAATAACAAACAATAGCGTTCGTAGCTAAGTTGATATAACTTTGCCTGCGACGCAAAGTCCTTTCTTGGTCAATAATTTCCTTAATCGACTTATTAAATAATGAGTCCACAAAATTGCTATATCGAGCCACACCTGAACTGAAAAGGTCGATTTCTTCGGCAGTGAGCAAGCTGTCCTTCTTTACTTTCTCGACCAATTCAAAGAAGTTCTGTGCAGTCAATTTTTCGTTAAGTAATGGCGAGGGCTTCGTCTTTTGGCAACCAACAGAAGCAACCAAAAACGCAATTAAAAAAACAATAATAAAAGATTTGGAACGCATATTTTTTCCCAAAATATGAAACATAAAAAGGTAAAATTAAGAAAAAAATCAATTCTTGATAAATATAGCTTTGAAAATGTATCCTGCAATATCTGGATTTTCTTTCAATCGCCGAGTTGAATAACCATACCAATCTTTGCCGAAAGGAACATAAACACGTAGCCGATGCCCCGAACGAAGCAACTCGTTTCGCCTTTCCTCTCGCACACCCAGTAGCATCTGGAACTCGTAGTCTTCCCTATTCAACTTACGCTCTTTTATCAAACCCAAAGCATAGTCGATTAAAATATCATCATGGGTTGCTATTGCTGGATACAAACCCAAGTCGAGGATTAATTTCAAAAGCTTTTTATAGTTCTCTCGAATACCTTGCTTGTCCTGAATTGCAATGGAAGGAGACTCTCTGTAAATTCCTTTGCATAAACGAATCGAAGGCTTATATTCAGCAAGATTTTTAATGTCTTGCTCGCTTCTGTAAAGATATGCCTGAATAACAATCCCAACGTTTTGATAACCTTCGCCACGCAACTTTTTAAAGAGTTCGAAAGTTTTGTCCGTGTAAGGCGAGTTCTCCATATCCAACCGAACGAAAATGCCTAAATTTTTCGCTCGGTCAACAAGTTCCTTGATATTCTCATAAGCAAAGTCAAAATCAATATCCAAACCCAAAGAGGTCGGTTTCACCGATAAATACGACTCGAGTTTGTTCGAATAAATCGCTTCGAGAACTTTGTGGCACATCGATCTTTCGTGCAAAGCCATTTCTTTTGTTGTAACAAATTCCCCCAGAACATCGATGGTCGACATTCCGCCAAGTTCCATCAATTGTTTGGTTACTCTAACAGCATCTTCAAGCTCTTCGCCAGCAATATACTTACTCGACACTTTTCGAATAATATCTTTGGGAACCAAAGGCATTGTTTTGATAATTAACTGATTTAACCACTCCATCGTTTCACCTTCCTTTTAAAAAAGTAAAGATGCAAATAAATTGCATCTTTACTAATCTAATTATTTTTTAACATTAATTAGGCATTTTATCTAATCAAAATAGTAGTTCCAACATATCTACCTTCATCAAATTGCAAAATTAAGAACAAAATACCTTGATAAGCATTATTAATTTTTATAACACGCAAGTTGTTGCTAAATGGGATATTGCTTAAATAATCAGCAAAAATTTGCCTTCCTAACAAGTCGTAGATACTAATTCTTGGATTTTTAGGAAGTAAGGAGTTGTCAACTTCAAAAGTTATTTCATTATCTACGGGATTGAATTTTACATTAAAAATGTAACCATTTGTTGCTAAATCTTCGAACGGCACTTCTCCAACAGCTTGGCAGGAATCTATCGAAAAGACAGAATCACTTCGGGCTAAAGTTGTCTCGGAAAAAGTTGGTTTAATACGCACAAGACAACGATTTGAAATCTTGTTTGGTATCTTCCAAATAAATGCACCAAGCTTTGCATCAATATTACCAAGAGCAAGCTTTCGCCAGTTGGCTCCTTCATCGGTTGAGTATTCCAATTGAATTTTATTTATGTATGAACTTTCCCATTTGACTGTATATCCTGCGCCAACACACATCACCTCGCCACCCTTTGGATATATAATTTTTCCATTAGGGACTCCTATCTTAAAAATAGGACTTTCGGAAACAATTTTGCCGTCTTTTGATTTAACACGGAATTTGCATTCGTCCGACTGAATTTGCGGGGCAGTCATTTCGTAATATTTATTCAAATAATCTTCGGCTAATGTTGTAAAGTTCTTGCCACCGTCGGTCGAAAATTGCACAGTAAATATATCGACCAGAGTTGCTTCCCAAGAAAGAGCAACTGTTTCGCCCTGTGCAAATTCATCATTTTCCTTGGGGGATTGAACAGTAATGGTTTTGGGCATAATCGAAAACGGACGCATTGAAGTGTCGGCAACGTTTGGATTGCCTTTATCACGAATGTAAATTAACCCCCTCGTTGTCTTTATATTTGGAAGTTGCCAGTAGTAAATCGAATCGGTGGCAGGAACATTATCGGCTAACAAAGACCAATTTGCACCATTGTCGCTGGAGAAGAAAATCGTAAGGTAATTAACTTTTGCCGAAGTCCAACGAATCGGCAAAACCTCTTCCGCAATATATGTTTTATCACCAAGCGGATTCAACAATGAAATGTACGGAGATGAAGCTTGTTTAACACAACTCGACCTTTCGGCAGCAGAGCGAGCCAATGGTAACTCTCTGGGATGGAAAATCAATTGGACAGAATGAGTAGAATTTGTTAAATGGCAATAGCTCATTATCGTACCGGGTCTTGGAATTGGATTTCCAGTTTTTATACACGCATCGCCAACACCATAGGTTTGCCCAGTAACACAAGTGTCTATCATATTTGGCTGCCAGTAGCAATTATGTGTGTGGGGCAAACTAAAATTATGCCCCATTTCATGGGTGGCAACATTCACATCCCAAGTGTAGTTCAAAGTTGGATATGTTGCATTGCCACGTATGCCAAGCACACAATAGCCCCAGTCTCTATTGCAAAGGCTGCCATAATAAGGGGTTCCACCAAAAGAAATACCAGCAACAATTTCATTTGCAGGTTGGCTTGCAAGATTAGCAAACAAAACAGTTAAAGCCCTATCAATTGTTTTGCCTTTCCAAATGCTAGGCATTTTCTGTAACTTTTCCGATAGGTTAGCTGTCCCTGTATACGGGTCTTCCCAAGAATCTTCCCAAACAACGACATAGCCAATATAAAGCCGAACATTGAAAAATTCTTGGTAAATTTTCGAGGATTGTGCAATAACAGCAGTAATATAAGCAATTGCGGGCTGGGAGCTCCCAAAAATCGAAAAGAAATCGTAAGTACCTTCGCAGGCAAGCTTCACTTCGAGCAAAGGCTTGCTGGCAAGTGGAACATCATCCTTGTAATATTTAATATAATCATCAAGTTCGTTTGAATTCCCAGAGTAATCTTCGGTGTAACAAGAAAAAATTTTGTTCTCATTAAGAACTTGCGAATTGGAAACTGTAAGAATGTGATTCCCTTCTTTCGAATCTTTTTGTGGTGAAATTGTATAAACAATCCCTGATTCTGTCTGCATTGTCCCAATTAACCCAAATTCAGTAAAGTTCATAAAAACAAAAGAATTTTCCTGCCCAGAAATTTTCCCCGAAAGGCACATTAAAATTGGTGCTTTTGTTCGAATTAATCCATTCTTTGTACCACGATAAAACTCGGTATTTTGGTCAAAAGGAATATCAGCTTTCTCCAAAACCAAATCAACTACTTGTGATTGAACGAATGGGAAATTCATAATTTTCACTTTCTCATAATCTGCGGTGAAAACTTCTCGGGCAACTGAAGGAACAATTTGAAATGTAACATTTGGATAGGCTGTTAAAGTCCTATCGCTGGACACATTTCGAAAAAGTGACTTCGAATCAATTACTAAGTCCTTTGAATAAACATTAGAAATTACTAATCCAATGAGAACAAAGGAAAATAATAATTTGGTTAAAGAAAAACTTTTCATTTTAAACCTCAACATTCAACAAACATATATAGACAAAAAAATTCAAATTTAGTTACAAAAAAGTTTACTTAGGTATGACGACTGAATTCATTCTTCCTTGTATGAAAGCCACTCGTTTTTCAATATAAGGTGTTGGTGCAATTGGACTCCAACGCCGTGGATTAGGCAACACTGCTGCAAGCAAAGCCGATTCTCTTTGTGTTAGTTCAGAAGCATTCTTGTGAAAAAAAACTTCCGCTGCTGCTTGAACGCCATAAATTCCCTCTCCAAATTCAATTATGTTAACATATACTTCGATAATCCGTTTTTTCCCCCAAATGTACTCAATCAAAACTGTAAAGTATGCTTCGAGTGCTTTTCGAACGTAATTTCTGCCGTGCCAAAGGAAAGCATTTTTTGCAGTCTGCATCGAAATAGTAGAGGCACCACGCAGTTTCTGTCCCTTTCGCAATTCATTGTAGCGGCGAGCAGCTTTTATTGCTTCCCAATCGAAACCTTTGTGGAACATAAACTTTGCATCCTCGGCAGAAACAACTGCCCGAAACACATTTTTTGAAATCTTTTCGTAAGGAACCCACTCTTTCCTAATCCCAATATTTTTCCCTTCGAACCAGCCTTCGAATTGTCGGATAATCATTATAGGAGTAATTGGTGGAGGAACAAATTTGTAAACAACAACAATTGCAATACTCGAGACTAAAAAATATAAGATAACCTTGCCAAAGAACTTTAAAATCCTAAATACTATCATTACTTTTCTGGTGCTGCTAATCCATTCACTTTCAACAAGGAATCATAACGCATACCATCGACGATGGTAATTCTCAAAAGTCGCCCGTAAATATCAAGATTTGGTTCTTTAAAATCCCGTAGCAGTTGTACTTTTTTGTTTAACAATATTTGTTTGGCAAAATCTTTTGCTTTAAATCCAAGTGCGAGAGCAGAATCTTCCGAAATCCCTGCTTTCCTTGCTTGGTCGGAAAGTCTATCCCCTTTTCGAGTTTCGAAGCAATCTACATACAGAACTCGCACTTTCCATTTTTGGTTCTTATAGTAAATTCCAAACGTATCGCCATCGGAAATTTCAATTACTGTTGTTTGCAGAACAGCCTCGGTCGGAGTTTCATTTTCGTTCGTCGTAGGAGTATTTTCGCTACAAGAATAAAGAATAATTAAAAGAATTAAAAGCAAAAAGTTCGCTATTCGATAAGTGAAAATTTCTTTTTTCAAATGCTTTGCCATATTCTACTCCACAAGTTTAACAGACAAAACTTTCGAAACCCCATCTTCTGCCATAGTAATGCCATAAAGAACATTTGCAAATTCCATAGTTCTTTTGTTATGGGTAATCAGAATAAATTGAACATCGGAAAACTTCCGCAAAAGATTCAAAAACCTATCCACATTTGCATCATCCAAAGGAGCATCGACTTCGTCGAGAACACAAAACGGCGAAGGCTTGACCAAATATAAGGCAAATAGAAGCGACAACACGGTCAAAGTCTTTTCTCCTTGCGAAAGTGTGTCAATCGAGTTTATCTTCTTCCCCGCAGGTTTAACCCGAATCTCCACATCCGATTCAAGCGGGTCATTCCTATCAATTACAAGTTCGGCAAAACTATCGCCACCGAATAACTCCGCGAAAACTTTCGAAAAATTTGGATTAATCTGGTCAAAAGCGGTCAAAAACCTTTCCACCGCTGTCCGGTTAATCTCATCGAGAGCCTCTTTCAAAGAGTTTTCGGAGTTTGTCAAATCTTCAATCTGTTTTCGATACAGTTCTAACCTTTGCTTCTGCTCCTCATATTCCTGCAAAGCAAGGAAATTAACATTGCCAAGATTCACAAGCGATTTCTTTAATCTTTCGATTTCGCCTTCAACTTGCTCGGGCGAAAAACCCTCTTCGAATTCAAAACTGACATCATTCAAATTGGTATTGTAAACTTCCAAGGCTTTGGAAAACAATGAACGAATGTTTTCATTTAGCCTTGTAGCCTCTATCTCATTCTGATGAATTTTGCTAACAAGCTTATCAATTTTAAATTGCAAATCTTCTTTGAAGGACTGCTGGCGAGTTAGTAAATCTTCGTATTCCTTCTTTCTTTCGAGTAAATAATTTTTGCGGTTCCTGACTTCCTTCAATGAATTTTCCAAATCCCCAATTTCTACCTCCAATTCGGAAATTTTTCGAAGAAGTTCTTCCCTATTAATCAACAAACTTTGGTGCTCATTTTCGAATTTTTCGATTCTTTGCTGTTGAGTCTTTTTGCCATTTTCAATTCTAAGAATCTCTTTTTCGAGCCCCTCAAGTTCAGTCTTGATTTTTACAATCCCTTTTTCCTTTTCTCTCAAATGTGATTTCTTCTCCTCGACTAATCTTTGGAAATCCTCGAACTTAGATTTGCTTTCTTTAACAACACTTTCAAAATTTGAATATTTTTCCGAAAGAGTTCTTATTTTCTCTTCCACAACTTTCGTCTCGCTCGATAATTTCCCATACTCCTCGATTACTTTCCGATATTCTTTTTCAAGCGAGTCTCTTTGAAACAACAATTCGCTATGTTTCTTCTCGTGCTTTTGATGAATCAAATTAAAATTATTTATTTTGCTTTCAATTTCCAAAATTGTTTTCTTGCCATTTTTGATTGAAGTTGTTATTTGCTCGATTGATGCAGAAATATTCTTCAATTCTTGCTCAATGTCTCCTAAGTCTTTGATTAAACCCTCACGCTTCTTCTCCAACTTTTTGATACTATCCCTTTTACCAATATTAATACCTTCCCTTTTATGAATAGAGCCACGTTTGTGTATATATTTTCCCCAAACAAGTTCACCCGATAGTGTTACAACGCAAGGAACAGAATACTTACGAGATATTTCTAACGCATCTTCGTAATCACGCACAACCACGCTATCGCCATAAATAGCAAAGAAAATGTTTCGAATCTTGTTATTGACTTCGGGCAATTCCCAAACGAAACCAATTATTTTTGGGTCGGAAAACTTTGCTGTGATTTCAAAATTTTCGGGAATTTTGTTCAAAGGAACGAAAAAGCACTTCCCAATGCCACTTTCGGTTAAGATTTTATAAGCATCGGCAATGTCTGTTTCGTCGTCAACAAGCACAATGTTTTTGAACTGCCCAAGAAGTGAATCGTATGCTATTCGATACTTCTCGTCGATGGAAATGACTTCGGAAAGCAAAGAAAATTTCCTGTTTTCCTTCCAATTAGTTTCCTTAATAAGAAATTTTGTACTTTCATCAGTATCTTCAACAGAATTTAAAAATTCAAGAGTTACCTGCGTCTCCTTCAATGCAATTTTCAGCTCGTTTTCCCTTTGCTTGGTTTGTTCAAAAAGGTTTTTCTTTTCGTTTAGCAAATTTTCAAGTTCGCTAAGTCTTTTGTCCGCCTCGCTTTTTTGCGAACTTAACTCATTAATTTTGTCTTCGCTCGTTTTTTTCTCAGCAGTTACACTTTCTATCTCCTTTGCAATCCTTTCCTGTTCTTTTTCAATTTTTGCTTTGTTCTGAACTAATTGTTCAAGCGTAGCACTCAACCTGTTGTAATTGAGTTTTTCAAATTTAAGTTCGTTCTCTAAACCAACTGACTCCGCTCTTGATTTGTCAAACTCTGCTTGTTTTTCAAGAAGTTGTTGGTTCCAAGAATCAACTTCAACCTTCAAACTTTCGAAGCCGTCAATCAAATCCCTTAATGTTTTAGTTTTATTCTCTTTTAGTTCAATTAGTTCCTTCAGTGTTTTTTGATAACGGGAAATCAGAACTTCTGCTTCTTTTCGGTCTTCTGCTATTTTATTCAAAGTTGAGTCAATGGAATTAATTTTTTCCTTCAAAACACCAATGCGATTTCTTTTCTCAGTAAAATCTTGGTAAAGCACGCTCTCTTCCGAACGAACCTCTTCGATTTCCTCTTCCAGCTTAGTTATCTTTTCTTCGAGTTCCTTGATTTCGCCAACAATTTCGTTATACAACGAGACTTGCTTTTCCTTTTCTTCCAAATTCAATTTGTTTTCTTGTTCAATTTGTTCAAGACTTCGATTGTAGTTTTTGAATTGATAATACCACAGCTTCAGTTCCAATTCTTTTAGTTCTGTTTGAATCTGATTAAATCGACGAGTCTTCGACGCTTGACGAGACAATGACTTTACTTGCTGTTCAATCTCGTTAACAATATCGTAAATTCTTTGCAAATCATTTCTGACGGAATCCATCCTTTTCAGTGTCTCTTTCTTCCTTAGCTTAAACTTTGCTACCCCGACGGCTTCTTCCAAAAGTCGGCGCCTTTCTTCTACACTGCCGTTCAACAAATTTTCCATCATCTTTAACTCTATAATCGAATAAGAGTTGTGGCCAATTCCCGTATCCAAAAACAAATCGACAATATCTTTCAAACGGCATTGAGTATTGTTGATGAGATATTCACTTTGCCCGTCTCTATAAAGACGTCGTGTAACAGTAACTTCATTAAATTGCGTTGGCAAAACATTTTTGTCATTTATGAAAGTAATCGAAACTTCTGCCATTCCTAGTGGTTTTTTGGTCGAAGAGCCGTTGAAAATAACATTTTCCATTACTTCGCTGCGAAGAAGCGAAGTCTTTTGTTCTCCAAGAACCCACCGAATTGAATCGACAATATTCGTTTTCCCGCAACCGTTCGGACCAACAATTGCGGTAATTCCTTTCGTAAAATTAAATACCGTTCGGTTCGCAAAAGATTTAAACCCTACTAATTCAATTCGCGACAGAAACATAAAATTATTAGTCAGTGTAAACTACAAAGTTAAAAAAAAAGAGCGAGGCAATTATTCCATTAGTCAGTCCTCAATTGTGTTGTAATAATTTAAATCCTGTTTCGTTAGAAAATCCGTAAAATTTATTTGGAGGTAAAAATGAAAAAGCAGTATTTTAGAATTGGCATTATTTCTGTTTCAACAATTGCACTTATCGCTATCTTATACTTCACATTATTTAAAGGGCAAATATTTGCACAGCCCCAAATTGGAGCCAACAAGCCACCAATCGAGATGAACCCAACCATTAAAGCATTGAACGACGCATACCAAAACGCAGCTAATGCAGTAATAGAAAGCGTTGTAAATATACGCGTCAAACTCAAACAGAATCAAAAAGGTGGAACTTTCAGATTCTTCCCTTTCGACGAAAATGACCCATTTTTCAAGGATTGGCAAGATTTCTTTAAGCATTTCCAAGATGAAGACGAATCGGAATTATCCGCAGCGGGAAGTGGAGTGTTCATTACTTCCGATGGTTACATTGTTACAAACAATCATGTCGTCGAGAATGCCGACGAAATTAGAATTATGACCTTTGATAAGAAAGAATACAAGGCAAAAATTATCGGAACGGACAAACTGACCGATTTGGCTGTCATCAAAGTTGATGGCGATGGATTCAAGCCTGTTCATTTTGCAAACAGTGATGAAATCAAAATCGGTGAAATAGTTATTGCAGTAGGAAATCCTTTAGGCTTATCTTCAACTGTAACTTCAGGAATCGTAAGTGCATTAGGGCGAGGTGGATTAAACTTGATTCGACCTAAGGTCGGCTCCCGTGGCAATCCGGCAATCGAGAACTTTATACAAACTGATGCACCAATTAATCCAGGAAATAGTGGTGGCGGATTATTTAACTTAAACGGCAGCCTTGTTGGCATTAATACTGCAATTGCCACTCGAACGGGAACCTATATTGGCTATGGCTTTGCTATTCCTTCAAACCTTGTCAAGCGAGTTGCCTCCGAAATAATCAAGAAAGGGAAATTCGAACGAGCATACCTTGGAGTTTACATTAAATCTGTTGACCAAGTTCTTGCCAAAGCCCTCGGAATGAAAGATGTCAAAGGAGCTATCGTAAATCAAATTGAAAAAGGAAGTCCAGCCGAAAAAGCAAGTATTCAAATTAGTGACGTAATTCTTGAAGTGGATGGAAAGAAAATTGAATCATCCAACGATTTGCAATTAGAAATTGCCAAACGTGCTCCGGGCGAAGTAGTCGAACTGACAATCCTCCGCGGCAAAGAGCAAATCAAGAAAAAGGTTAAACTCGAAGCGCGTGACTCCTTCGTTGCCGAAAAAACTGGTTCCGAAGATATCGAAGAACCCAAGCCCGGCGAACCAACTAATATCGAAAAACTTGGCTTGGTTGTTACGCCTTTGGACGACAAAATCAAATCTGAATTCGATGTCAAAAATGGTGTTTACTTAAAAAATGTTACCAAACGCTCTTTAATCAATGAACGTGGTCTTTTACCAAACGGGGTCATCCTCAAAGTCGATGGTCAGGATATAAATTCGGTCAAAGAACTCAAAAAAATTATCGACTCGAAAAAGCCCGGCGATGCAGTGCTTTTCCAAATTAAATACAAGGACGTAACAAGCTTGGTCGCAGTCGAAATTCCTGAAAAGTAAACAGGATAAGATTAACTCTGAAAAACACAAACAATTTTGGAAGTTTTATAAAATTTGGGGTTGTCTTAAATTGAACAGACAGCCCTTTCTATTACCCATAAAACAAATGCACTTTACCATAACTCTTTGTGACCATCAAATACAAAATTCACTACAATAGCAAGCCAGCCCGTTTTTTTTACTTAATTTTGTTTTTTTGTTAAAATCAAAAAATAAATGAGTAGTAAAGATAACGAAAGGTATTTGATTACCTCGGCACTTCCTTATGCCAATGGTTATATTCATCTTGGACATTGTGCAGGAGCCTATCTCCCAGCGGACATCTACGTCAGATTCCTTCGTTTAAAAGGTAAACGCACTCTTTGGGTCTGTGGCTCCGATGAACACGGCGTTGCAATAACCATAGCAGCGGAAAAAGAAGGGAAATCGCCAAAAGAAATTATCGATAAATATCACGAAGCGAATAAATCCGCCTTCGACCGATTCGGGATGAGCTTCGACATTTTCAGTAGAACATCACTGCCCATTCATCACGAAACGGCGAGGGAATTTTTCGCCGACTTTTTGAAAAAAGGTTACTTAATCGCAAAGGAAGAGGAACAATTCTTCGACCCCGTTGCCCAAATGTTCCTTCCCGACCGCTATGTCGAAGGCGTTTGTCCAAATTGTGGCTACAACAAAGCCCGTGGCGACCAGTGCGAAAATTGCGGTGCCTACTACAACCAATTAGATTTGATTTCCCCAAAAAGCTTAATAACAGGACAAAAACCAATCGTCAAAAAAACTACTCACTGGTTCTTTCGCTTCGACCTTTTTCAAAACTTTATGGAAGACTACATTGAACAACACGCAAGCCACTGGAAAGAGAATGTTGCTCAGCAAAGCCGAAGCTGGCTTAAGCAGGGAATGAAAGAGCGAGCCATCACACGAGACCTTTCTTGGGGCGTTTCCATCGAAGGAATCGAAGGCATCGACCCCGAAAAGGCAAAAGGCAAGGTTATGTATGTTTGGTTCGAAGCCGTCCTTGGCTACATTTCTGCAACCAAGCATCTGATGAATGAACTTAAAGCCAAAAAACTGGAACTGCACGAAGACTGGGATAACTGGTGGAAAAACCCTACAACGCATTACATTGCTTTCATTGGGAAAGACAATATCGTATTTCACACTCTGCTTTTCCCAACAATGCTTTATGCCCGAAACGATGGCTTCATTCTGCCCGAAAATGTCCCTGCAAACGAATTTTTGAACTTGGAAGGCGAAAAATTCTCGAAGTCGAGGCATTGGACAATCGATTTGATTGAATTTCTTTCCGATTTTCCCTATACCTCGTCGATTGATGCTTTAAGATATGCACTTGCTTGCAATTTGCCCGAAACAAAGGATGCAGACTTTTCGTGGAAAGACTTCCAAACCCGGAACAACAGCGAATTGGCTGGCATTTTTGGAAATTTCATTAACCGAGTCGTTCAATTTATCTCAAAATATTTCGAAGGAAAAATTCCAGAGCTACCAGAAAAATATAAAGACCTTCCCGACGAATGGAAAATTGCTTTCTATTCGTATTACAACGAGGAAAGCCTTGATCCAAGTAAATTCACAACTTTAAAAAGGAACGAAATTGAACTAATCAAAGGCGTAGCAAGTTCACAAAAGAATGCTACAAATCTTATTTTTAATTTCAGATTACGGGATGCCGTATCCGAAATAATGAATGCAAGCCGTTCAGCAAATAAATACTTCAACGATGAGCAACCTTGGAAAACATACAAGGAAAAACCCGAAGAATGTGCAAAGACATTGTTCATTTGTTCCCAACTGCTTTATTCCTTTGCCATTTTATTCTCGCCGATAATCCCTTTCACAACAAGGAAAATATTCGAGGCTTTGTCGCTGGAACCAATCACGGGAGAACCAAACTTTGGATTTGGAGGCGATGACGTCTGGTCAAATGCATTTGAATTTCATTTAAAATCGAGAAGTAAAATCGGCAATCCCGGAATCCTTTTCCCGTTAATCGAAGACAAAATTATCGAAAAGCAAATCAGCAAACTCGGTAAATCGCCCGAGCAAATTTTCGAAGAGGAAAAGAAAAATATGATTTCCTACGAATATTTTTCGAAAATACAATTAAAGACAGCTAAAATACTCGAAGCCGAAAAAATCAAAAAGTCAAAGAAACTGGTTAAGCTTATTATTGATATTGGGGACGAGCGACGGCAAATTGTTGCAGGCATAGGGGAACACTATTCACCCGAAGCACTTGTTGGAAAAACAATTGTTGTGGTTACAAACCTTGAACCGGCAAAACTTATGGGAGTTGAATCCGAGGGTATGTTGCTCGCAGCCAGCACCGAAGACGGCTCGAAACTTACTTTAATCACAACACTTGCAGATATTCCACCCGGCTCAAGGGTTAAATAAAAGCTAATTTCAATACTTTTTGTCCAACTGGTGTTCCAGAAGATATTCAACAATTTGAATAGCTCCTTCGGTTGTGTATGAATACTTTTGAGTCAAATTTTCAACAAGAAACTTTATGCTCCTTTTAATTGTTTCGTCATACTTGTCGAAGCCGGGTGTGTTGTATTCTTTTAACGCAGATTTAAAATTAATGTTGCTCGAAAAAGGAGCAAGAGCATTTTCTTTTAAGTTATTTGTAAATCGCTGATACAACTCCTTAAATTGCTGTGTTTCGGTAATTTTCTTGCCGTAAAGATTAATCTCTTGGGACAATGTGGTATTGACATAAATATGTTGGGTCTCTTTCCTAAACTTTTTCATCTCGAAAGTAGTGGCATCGTCGCCAAGAATAGCCTTTTCAAAATTTCGGAAAAATTCTTCGCTGACCTGAATCTCATCGTTTGTATATGGCGAGCGGATTGTTTCTCCTATGTCGAAATTCACAGCAAAAAGGTAATTGACAATTTGACTTTCAATCTCTTCCTTGTTAAAAAAGTATATCGATTCCTTAACTTCTTGTGTGATAGTGTAATCGTAATCATTTGCAAGTACAACGATTAAATCCTGTGGAACTTCTTTAAATTCTGGAACATCTACCGAAGTGAAGAAATCGACAATCATTTCCATTGTAACCAAATTAACCTCGTTTTGATGTTTTTCGAGGAAATCACCAAAAAGTTGCAGTGATTGGCGACCTGAAATGCCTTTGAAACCATCGGATTCGGAGGCTTTAAGAATGGATTTTTGCAAGGATGAATCAATCTTCTTAACATCGCTATCTTCTATCCATCGTGGCAGTTCGTTCGAAAAGATTAAAATTTTAAGATGCAAATAGGACTTATCCAAAAACTTATCATATTTTAATGGGTCGGGAATCCATTTCCTCAACGACTCATTGTTTTTATCCAATCGGGTTGCGACGATTAGTTTGGCAAAAAGTTCAAGGGTATGGGGCAAAAACTTCTGGAAAACTACTTCGCCAAATTTGTTTTTAAGAATTTGAATTTCGGTCTTGTAATCGAGCACATAAGGAATTCTAACATAAATTATTCTATCTCGGAAGGATTGAACATCGATAAATTTTGCTTTGTCTTCGGGATTTACCAAGCCAATAAACAGTGATTTGATATGCTCTTCGATAAGTCCAACCTTATGAACTCCATCGCTTATAATCCCATGCAAACGGAAAAGCCTTTCCAAGTTCCTTTCTTTAATGTCCATCAAAGCATAAACGCCGTTGTTCGTGAATGAAAGGTCGGAAAACACAAAATCTATATTATCGGTGCGAAGCAATGTCCTCAAATAATCCTCAATAAACTGATTCCTGAATGGTTCAACAACAAGCGGGTCGCTGGGATTGAACACGCTAACGCCAACTCCAAACAATCGGCGGAATACAGAACGCCGAGCATAAATCATTTTGAACACTTCCAATGGATTTTTCAACCTGTCGAGCAAAACATTGTAAATCGACTGACAAATGTTGCAAGGCATTTCTTTGAAAACCCACTCGTATTCCTTGTCCTCAAAAAGTTTTCGTTTGAATTTTTTGTCTTTGATGACTTTATCCAACAATTCGTGCCTCAAGTTCTTTGGAATTTGAAGAATTGGGTGGTCGTGGCGAGGGCAGGAAAAGTCAATAGATTTCCGCTTCTTAATGTCTTCGGAAATCAACCGCTGTTCTAACGCCACATTATTTGTTTCGTCAGTAAAAACATTGAACAGGTCACCTTGTTTCATTGCATCCTGAATTACTTCTGTGTTGATTCGCCAGTAGGTTTTGAACATAATACCATCGTCAGACCTTCCGTATTCCTCGACTTTACTAATCAGATTGTTTAGAAATGTTGATTTTCCACTTCCCGGCGGTCCTTCGAAAAGAATCAAATGGTTTTGGATTGTTCTTTTTTTGAAAGACTTAACCAAATCGATGAAGCGTTCAGAAAAGATTGGGTCTGCGTAAAAGGGATTTTCGCAGTTCACAGCAAGAAGATTATCGATGTTATACTTGTTGAAAAACGCACCGCTAATTTCACTATCGGCTTTCTCTTCTTTGACATAAGAAAAAACCATATCGTAAAAGAACTGAAAAATGTCGCGCAAATAAAGCGAGGGATTTTCGGAAATCATCTCGAGAAAACTCTCGAAAGGAATTGGCTTGCGAACACTTGTTTCCACTCTGAACTGCTTTTCGAAAAACTCTTGCAAAACCCCTTTCATTTCCAAATCCATTTTAACAACAAAGCAATTTGCTAAATATTTTTCGTTTAACAAAACCATTCGGAATGAATTAAAAGGGAAAATTCATCTACTCAAAAGTTTCCGTAATCTTCTGCGAATTTTTCGGTTGATTAAATGACCGTAAAAAAACAAAAGTGCCAGTCCAAAGACTGGCACAAATTAATTAACCAACCTAATATTTTCTATTTCAATTTAGCAATTTTAATTGCTTCGGGGAAAAGTTCCAATGCTTTTTTGAATTGATTATCGACGGTGAAAAGAATTTCCAAGAATTGTTCTCGGGTCCAAACACTCCGAGCAAGTTGAGCTTTCAAATATACACCAATATATTCTTTATCGGTATTCCAATCGCTATCCTTCACTTCAATTTTCTTTTCTTCGACGAACTTACGGAATTGATTTAAAATTTGCTCCGAAATGACATAATTTGCTTTGAAATCTTTAAAATCTTTATATTGGTTGCGAATTCTTTCGACTTCTTTCTTCAAAGACTTGTCGATGAATTCGAAGAACAAATTCTGGCTACGAATAGTTGCGGTCATCCTCGTAATCGTGTCCGACTTAATAATGTAATCAGGTGTTATTCCCCCGCCGCCAAAAACCACTCTTTTCGAGCGAGTGTAATAAATCGGAAGCGAATCAATATTAATTCTATCTTTCGCATTCTTTATTGTATCATTCATCCTCTTAACTTGCGAGATTATTTTATTATAAGCATCGTAGATGTACGAGCCTTCTTCGAGTTCCAGCCTGCCAACCAAATGACGATACTTGTCTTTATCCTTGTAGGGACGTTGAATGCATCTGCCCGATGGAGTATAATACTTTGCAATGGTTAATCGAAATGCAGAACCATCACCAAGGTCGTATTGTCGTTGAACCAAACCTTTGCCAAAAGAAGTTTCGCCAACAATCAGCCCACGGTCTAAATCCTGTATTGCGCCCGAAACGATTTCGCTCGCCGACGCCGAACCTGAATTAATCAAGACAATTAATGGCAAATTTGCATACACCGAAGCACCGCTGGAAATGTATACCTCATCGAATTCGGGGAGCCTTCCTTTGGTATAGACAATTGTATCGCCAGCACGGATAAATTCTTCTGCCATAAGGAAAGCTTGGTTCAAGTATCCGCCGGGATTTCCACGAAGGTCTAACACCAACTTCTTCATTCCCATTTGAGTGAGCTTTTCCAACGCCTGAACAAGTTCATTGTGGGTAGTAGCTGCGAACCGATTCACAACAATAACCCCGATGTCAGTTCCATCGACCATAAAGGCTGCTTCGACAGTATTCAGGGGAATCTTGTCCCGCACAATGCGAAAATGAAGTAGTTCTTTGACACCTTCCCGTTTTATGTCTACTTCGACTACTGTTCCCTTGGGTCCTTTCAGCTTTTTGGGCACATCCGTGCGAGAGAGACCAATTGCACTTTCGCCGTCGATTTTAACAATTTTATCCCCAGAACGAATACCCAGAGCCTCGCTTGGTCCTCCCGGTATTGGCGAAACAATGACTATTGTATCGTTTATTATATCGAATTCGACACCAATTCCTTCGAAACTCCCCTGAAAATCTTCGTTAACCCGTTTCATTTCCTCGGCAGAGATGTATACGCTGTGGACATCGAGCTCGCTCAACAGCCCCTTGATTGCAGCTTCGGTAAGTTTTTGGGTATCGACCGGCTCCAAATAATTCTTTGCCGCAATATTTAAAACTTTATCTATTTTCTTTATTTGCTGGAAGATATTGTCCGTGGAAATCAAGGGAGAAAAATACATCCCAGCTACAACACCAAAAACTACTGCTACGAAAATTGTTATTGCTCTTCTCATCTTTCTTTACAATTTATAAAATGCTTAAAACGAAATTTATGAAAAAATATTAATCCGAAATTAGAATTTTTCAAAATTTGTTCTTTTTATCAGTCCCCCTTCGAATTTCATTATCAGAGAATACATCCCGGGAGATGGATTCCGTAGGTCTAATTCGAGCAGACCCATACCTTTTTCAAAAACTTTTTCGAATAACAATCTGCCTAAAATGTCAAAAATTTGTATTTGGCAAGCCAAATCGGACAATGGCGAAGTATCGACATAAAGAATATCAGTCACAGGGATTGGATAAACTTGAACAGAACCACTTTGGTTAGTTCTCGAAGTTATTTTGCTCGATAACGGAACGTTGCAATTGGAATTCGTGGTTAAGTCAATTGTTTTGCCAGCGCCCACAAAGGGGATTTTCATTGAGATACAAAAAGGTGTATATTCTATTACAAGCGTATCGACTATATTCCCCGAGGTTAAAGGATTAAAACAATAGCGAAAATCGATCTTACCCCGTGGGGGGATTACAATTGGTAAAGAACTCGGAGCAACACTGAATTCCAAGTTCCGCAGGAAATAAGCCCTATCAATAATCAAAAGATTTCGGCCATTGTTAAACAAAGGTAGCTCGGCACAGGCAATATCGCCCAAGAAACAACTCCCAATCTGAACAGGAGATTCAAAATCCCGTGCAAACGATAAAGTAAAGCCGGGTATTTCTTTTTCATACTCAATTTTGTTCCCAGCTAAATCCTCCGAAACTATCTTTATATAAGCATCTTTCCGAAAATCAATGATTCTTATATTAATCTTTGCTTTTCGTGGAAATTCGTTGATTATATCTGTTTCGCAATTCAACTTTTCGGTTATTTCAACACTCTTCAAACCTTTATCGAAAGAGAGTGAATCGGCAACAATAATTTCTATAGTTTGCATACAACTATCGGAAGAGAAAAGAACTTTTGGTGGAAACTTATCGGTAGCAAAAGTAACATTAACTGCCGCTACTAGAATCTGAGCGCATTCGTTTTCGATAACCAGAGTATCCACAATAATTGTATCGCTTGGAAATGTAAAGCAGAACTGAAAATTCACTTTTTGCGAAGGTTCCACAGATTGTGGCGAAAAGTTTTTGGGGAAAATTTTTGTGTTTTTTAGATACAAGGCATTTAAATTCTGCGGAAATAGTCCAAAATTAACAATCGGCAAATCGAAGCAAAAATCCTTGCCTGTCGCTGTTTCACCGGAAATAGAAATAACTTCCCCGGGTTGTTTGCCCTCGACCCCGAGCGTAAACCCACGAATCCATTCAACAAGCAATTGGCTTACAAGATTCATTGTATCAACAACATAAACACCGTAGCGGCCATCTTTGAATTTTTCCGACAAACGAAAGGCAAATTTAATCGTATCGGAGCGGTTTTCCATCTGGTAAAGTTCAGCATTGAACAGCAAAGAGTCGACGACTACAAAATCCCGAAGCGCTGCATCTCTGGGTCTGTTTTTATATGCAATTCCTTTGCTCACAAAGCAAGTATCTACCTTCAAAGTTGTAATTTGTGGCTCAAGATAATTCAAAATAAGATAATTGCTTCCACCAATGTAGCCATAAGAATTCGCACCACCATAGCCGTAAATTAGCACACCAAATCCCGTGTCTGCCTTTATGTAGTGAACACCATCGCTAACCCGAATTGTTGCGTAAACATATTCACTACTGGGAACATCTTTAATATCTGCCAGTGCAAGCGAAGAATTGTCGATTCGCAAACTCTGCCAAGAAACTTTTGGTATAATTATGGAAATATATTGCTCTTGATAAACTTTCCCATAATCACCAAAATCATATTCATAAGCTTGTGAATTAATAACCCTATACTCATCCATATATTGTTCAACTGGAGGCATAATTGCAAAAAACGGGTCGCCAAGAGAGGTTCCACCTGAACCACAAGTTTTCTTAAAAACTCCAACCAAAATTGGCTTGTTCGAAGCAATGTAATAAGGTCTATTGAGATTACCCTCGTAAAAGCCACCTTGCTTAAGAGTTGCAACTCTAACACCATCGATATAAATATCAGTATTATCTTCGGCTGCCAGCACGCGGAAAAGATTGTTACCCAACGAGGATTCGTTGGATGACTTCGCTAATGGAATAACAATTGAATTTTTGCCCCAAGTAGAGACGGGCGGCAGTTGCTCAATTAAAATATCTCTCGATGGATTACTGGTTTGTTTTTTTGTGGAAATTGGCACTGTTGCCCGCTGATGACCCGAGAAAACTGCAATTGGCTTAGATGCAACAATTTCGGTTCCTGTTAAATCATTATTTTGATATGCATAGGTAATGCTTGCCTGTACGAGATAAACATCTCCACGATTCATAAATACTTGCTGATACTGGAAACCCTTTCCGAAAGTTTCGCAAGCAGGATAAATCGAAACATAAGTGCTATCTTCAGTAGCAACAATTGCAAATTGGGATGGGGTGCTACTCCCTTCAATCGTCGTGGGAAAACCAAATGAGCCATCGGAATTATATGATAAGATAAAGTATCTTTTACCCAAAACATCAGTAGGTAAAACCATAAAAGCATCAGATGTCTTAACTGCTTGGTTCAACGCATAAACAGAAACTTCTTTTTCTGTTGTTATATGAAATGAATTTGGACTTATTCTCTCATTTTGGCAATCTTTATTATTTTGTTCGACGATTATACCGCTTAGATTAAATCCTTTCAATTCGAAATAATAGCTTGGGACACTGAAAATATGCATTTTCGATGGGTCGGTAATTTCAAATTCATAGACAAATGGAACTCCTTCTTGGTCCTTATACTCTATTTTCCCTCGTGTTGGCTCTTGCGAGGCTATAAATATATACAACGAATCGCCGTATTTCAACTTAGGGTCTGGAGCGTAGTAATTATTATGATAATTTGGAAGGAAGGTGAGCCAAAAGTCTGTTCCACGACTGTCTTTTACAATATCTATTTTCGAAATTAAATGGCTAAAATTTGCCAAAAAAATGATGAAAAAGAGTAATAATCTCTTCATACAAAAATCCTCCAAAACGAAAAATAAATAACACAATTAAAATAGTAAAGTTACACTAAATCTTTATAATGGTCACAAAATGAATGAATGGGACATATATCGCATTTCGGATTGCGACTTGTACAAAATTTTCGACCGTGTGCAATCAATAGATGAGTGAACACTACCCATTTATCCTTTGGCACAATTTCTATCAATTGAAATTCTATTTTTTCGGGGTTCTTTGTATTCACCAAGCCCAAACGATTTGTAATTCTAATCACATGTGTATCGACAACGATGCCCGGTTTGTCGAATGAATGCGAAAGAATCACATTTGCTGTCTTGCGGCCTACCCCCGGCAACTTCAAAAGTGTTTCAATTTCCGAAGGGACTTGTCCATTGAATTCCTTCTCGATAATCCGTGAACATTCGATTATATGCTTGGCTTTCGACTTGTAATATCCAGTAGAAAAAATCAACTTTTCCAATTCTTCGGGTCGAAGATTTGCAAAATCCCGTGGAGTTTTGTAATTCGAAAACAATTCCTTTGTTACGATGTTCACTCTTTCGTCTGTGCATTGTGCCGAAAGTATCGTCGCCACAAGTAATTCAAATGGATTGGAATGATTCAATCGGATTCGTGCATCAGGAAATTCTTTTTCCAAAATAGAGATAATTTTTTTTACTTTTGCTTTCGTGTTCATAACATCAAATCTTTTGTAATAGAACTTTCGTGGTCACGATGATAAATGTAAGTTGGAAAATCTACTTTTTTGATAACAAGTTTTTCCCTTCGGGCTAATTCGAATAGTCGAGCATCTTCGGCATATTCGAGTTTGGGAATACCTCCAAGACGAGCAAGTGAGGTTCTTCGAATAAAGAAGGTTCCGCCAACCACACACTGCTCCAAGGGAATCAATTTCTTTGGGTTATGCAAATCGGGAACTAAATTCGACCCAATAACCCTAAACCCACCATACAAGAAATCAATAAACGGATTCTCAACCAAAATTCTTTTCCGAAAGAGCAAATGGTCGACCTCATATTCATCATCTGAATCCAGAAAAGTAACATACCTACCGTTTGCAAGTTTTAAACCTGTTTCCCTTGCAAACGCAGAGCCACGATTGCTTTGATAAACAAAAGAGAAGCGGGAATCGGTTCTACACAACGAAACAGAATATTCAAAAGTCTTGTCGTTGCTCCCATCGTCAACAATAATCGCTTCCCATTGCTTTTCGCTTTGCCGAAGCAATGATTCTATCGCCCTTTGAACCAATCCATATCTGTTAAATGTAGTAATAATAACACTAAAAAAAGGGATTTCCATTGCAAAACGAAAATTTATAAAAACTAAAATAAAAAAAGATTTTAAAAATTTTTTCATAATTATAATTATTTTGTAAATAAATTTTCTTAATTTTGTTTTTGAATTCCTTCCTTTAATTTCTTTCGAAGTTAAAGAGGGGATTTGAGGTTTTATTATTAACTATTTGAGGTTCTTTTTATGAATATCTATGTTGGAAATCTCAGTTTCTCGACCACACAAGAGGAACTCGAGAATCTCTTTTCCCAGTACGGGGAAGTCGAATCTGTTCGTATAGTACGCGATCGCCAAACAGGACGTTCGCGTGGCTTCGGTTTTGTCGAAATGAACGCTGAGCAAGGCAAAGTTGCAATTCAAGAGCTGAACGGCAAGGAATTTGGTGGCAGAAACATTTTGGTCAACGAGGCGATACAACAAGAAAGACCACAGCGGAATTTTTCGCGCTCGAGCAATTCTCGAAATTACCAAGACAAATATTAATAAAGTTCTTGGGTACCCACACGCGACTTTGGGGAGGCAACCAGCCTCCCTTTTTTTTATTCTTCAAAAAACGCTTCAAAAGTAAATTCGTTCGACAAAGCACTAAACTTGCCTAACGAAATTAATCATTTAAACCCGAATTATGCATTAGAGATATCCAAAGGGAAAAAAAATTATCGATATTTTCAACGCAAACAATGCTGATATTAATCTTAATCTTCCCCACGGACTTACTTGTTTATCTGTAAACTCATACTCTAACTGCTCAACTTTTTTAGTTAATTCTTTCATCCCGGCAACCTATTATTTTTGTTAAAATTATGAAAAATTAAATTTCTTTATTGCATATTTCGGGATAAACTCCCCCCGAACGACGGCGCACCTGGATGCGAACCAAGTCCGCCATGGACCAAACTGCCACCAACCCCACCATTGACCCAGAAGAAATGCCCGCTGCTGTCGGAAGAGGTATTTTGCCCGTAGACAAAAGAACCTCCACTGATAAACATATATCCGACGAAACCAGCGAACAACAGAAAGTAGTATCGAGTTTTCAGCATAAAACTACCTCCTTTTAGCAAATTTTGACTAACAACAATTTTAAAATATTAATTTTTTTACTATTTAAAAATACAAAATTTTTAATCTAACTACCGCAAATTTTTCCGTATAATTTCCTATTTGAACTAAATAAACTCCAACGGGCAAATTTGAAATATCAATTCGTTGTAGGGGCGACCGGCCGGTCGCCCCTACGGAATACACATCTCATTTATTTTTTAGATTGCTTGGGCTACGCTCAACTTCACAAAGGGATAGGAATGTTTCCATTAACAGCGTGGTGAAATTTTACACCTAATTCATAATTTCTAATTTGTAATTGTATATTTTTTCGCCTACTTTAACTTGGAGAATATAAATTCCCGATGTTATTTTTCCTAAGTTAAATTCTTTGGCATAGTTATCTTGGGCAATAAAGCATTTTTCGTTATAAACTGTGTTACCAAGAATATCTAAAACCTTTATTTCTGCTTCACCGCATTTTGCTGGGCTGTAAAACTAAGTGTAAACTCTCCTGAGTTTGGATTAGGATATATTACCATATTATCCGATAATAATGGTTTTTCATTAATACTATTAGGTGTATTACCTAACTTTGCAAGAAACATATCATTATAACCTTGATTCGTTAACGTATCAGAGCCAAAGGAGATGGTTGAGCTATAGAAATGACCGTTAACAAATACATTTCCACTGGCATCGGTGGCTACACTAACGCCCCTATCATCACCATCTCCCCCAGCAGATTTTGCCCAAAGAACATTACCATGGGCGTCATATTTCACAAGAAAAATATCATAACCACCCGCATTCGTTAAATGGTAAGAGCCAAAGGAGATACTCAGAAAAGAACCGGTAACAAATACATTTCCACTGGCATCGGTAGCTACACTAGAAGCTTGGTCATCTATTCCGCCGTCTGCAGTTTTTGCCCAAAGAACATTACCATTGGGGTCATATTTTACAAGGAACATACCGGTGCCAATACCAGGATGCCCTAACGAGTATTCGCCAAAGGTGATGTATGTATCAAAATCACCGGTAACAAAGCAATTTCCGTTAGGATCGGTGGTTACACAATTGCTCTCACTCGAAAAGAATCCTGCACCAGATTTTGCCCAAAGGACATTACCATTGGCATCATATTTTACAAGAAAAATATCGCTATAACCTGCATTTCTTAACGTGTCAGAGCCAAAGGCGATGGATGGACTCCAAAAAGGACCTGTAACATAGCAATTTCCGTTGGCATCGGTGGCTACACTTTTGCTAAAATCCTCATCAGTTCCACCAGCAGATCTTGCCCAAAGAACATTCCCATTTGCATCATATTTTACAACAAAAATATCATCAAGCCCCGTATTCTTTAACGTGTCAGAGCCAAAGGAGATGGTTGAGCTATGAAAATAACCGGTAACAAATACATTTCCACTGGCATCGGTGGCTACATTATAGCTTCTTTCACCAGAAGTTCCACCAGCAGATCTTGCCCAAAGAACATTCCCATTTGCATCATATTTTACAAGAAAAATATCTTCGTCACCAGCATTCGTTAATGAAGAGCCAAAGGTGATTGATGAACTACTAAAATAACCGGTAACATAGCAATTTCCGTTGGCATCGGTAGCTACACTCGTGCCCCAATCATAACCAGTTCCGCCGGCAGATTTTGCCCAAAGGACATTACCATTAGAGTCATATTTTACTAAAAAAATATCAGTACCACCTGCATTCGTTAACGTGTAAGAGCCAAAGGAAAGGGTCGAGCTACTAAATCTACCAGTAACAAAAACATTTCCACTGGAATCGGTGGCTACACTACGGCTTATTTCACCAGAAGTTCCTCCAGCAGATCTTGACCAAAGCCAATCCGGCGATTGAGCAAAAGAATTTAAAATTGTCGAGAGTCCAAAAATGAGGCTCATCAAAGATACTCTTATGGAGCAAATGAGGCTCCCTGTTTTTAAGAGGAATTCTTTCTTTTGCATATTACCTCCAATGTTTTGAGTTGAACAAAATTATTACTTTTGTAACTACTCAAAAATTAAATTAGATAATTTACTTGTAAAAAAAAAAATTATTTTTAAAATAGGCTTGTATAATTTTGCATTCAAGGGTTATACAAATAGATAAAAAGCTTATAACCAGGAACTTCTCTTTGTGGTAAAGAGGTTAATAAAACGAGTTGTTAAATTAGAGAACGAGTTAGAAAAATTTAAACATCCTAAAAAGAACAATAAAAGTTCTGTTATTCCCTCAAATATGGAAAAACAGACAAAACGAAAATTATAGATTAGCAATAACCCTAAAACCTGCAATCTATCAGTTTTTTATAATTTTTAAAGGAAGAAATAACTTATTCAAAATGATTCTTACTGCCCCTTAAGTGCGTTGGCGCCGCCAACAATTTCGAGCATTTCTTTGGTTATTGCGGCTTGTCGCTCCTTGTTGTAAACCAACTCTAAATGCTTTATCAATTCTTTTGCATTGTTTGTTGCGTTTTCCATTGCCATTCGGCGGGCAGCATGCTCAGCGGCATTAGATTCCATCAGGATTCTTAGTATCTGATTCTCGATGTACAAAGGCAAAAGCTTATCGAGAATTGTTTTCTGGTCGGGTTCAAAAATGTAAATAAGATTTTTTTGTAAAACTTTTTGATTCTCTACTGAATGCTTGTCTTTTGGCTTAAAATAGCTTTCGACTTCTGTGCTTCTTTCAAATGGCAAAAGATTGAAATACTTTGGAACTTGAATCAGAATATTCTTGAATTCATTGAAAAAGAAAACCACTTTGTCGAATGTTCCTTCGACATAACCATTGATAATGAACTTGGAAATCTCGTCAACCACATTGTAATCGATTCGCCCCGAAATACCCGAAATGTTTTTGATATAATCGATATCGCCAAATTTAATACCCGAAATTCCCCATTTCCCAATCCTAATCATCGAAATTCGGGCATTAGGATACTTTGGTTTTATCTCCTCGTTGATTGTTTTCCCAACAAAACGAATCAAATTAGAATTAAAACTGCCGCAAAGACCACGGTCGGAAGTAATAACCACCAAACAAATATTCTTGATTTCGGTTCTGTGTTCCAACAAAGGATGATAATATTCTTCGCCAATTGAACCAATCAACCTCTCAAGATTGCTTTTGAGCAAAAAAGAATAAGGTCTTGCGTTGATAATGGCTTCTTGGGCTCTTTTCAATTTAGCAGACGAAACCATTCGCATCGCCTGCGTGATTTTCGCAGTATTTGCAACAGCACCTATCCTTCGTTTAATATCTCTTAATGTAGCCATTACTTCTCCTAATAATAAATCCAATCCTTTGTAAGATGATTTTTGATATAATCATCAACAGCATTTTCTAGGGACAAAAATTCGTATGTCCCAATTTTAGAAAAAAGTTTATCCATTTTTGCCTGCGTGAAATTCTGGTATTGGTCGTACAATTCTTTTGGCATATCTATGTACTCGATAGCAGGCTCAATGCCCATAGCCCTAAAAACAGCGTTAGCAAGTTCATTCCAAGAGCGAGCTTGCCCGGTACCAATGTTAAAAATTCCCGTAACGTTAGAATTATATATTTTCCAAATAATTTGAACAACATCCTTCACATAAACAAAGTCGCGTTTTTGCTCACCATCGGGAAACTTCGGGTCATTCGATTTAAAAAGACGAATCTTTCCAATACTATTCACTTGGTTAAAGGATTTAAAAACCATACTTGCCATTTCGCCTTTGTGATATTCATTCGGACCGAAAACATTAAAAAACTTTAAGCCAACGAAAGATTTATCCAAGCCATTCCTTACAACCCAACAATCGAAAAGATATTTCGAAAACCCGTAAGGATTCAAAGGGCGAAGTTCAAACACCAAATCATCATCGTAGCCAAACGAACCAATCCCGTAGGTCGCAGCACTACTCGCATAAATAAATCGAATACCCCTTTCAACAGAATATCGAGCAAGTTTTACACTATAATGATAATTGTTTTCTATTAAATAATCAGCATTGGATTCGAGCGTATTTGTACAAGCACCAAAATGGAAAATAGTATCAAAAGGGAATTTACTTACCTTGCCATTTTCGATAAGATTGTGAAATTGCTGTTTATCCAAAAAGTCGTAGAATTTTTTCCCAAGAAGATTTTTCCACTTGTCGCTCGACCCTAAATGGTCAACGACAAGGATGTCGTCCAAACCATTTTCATTTAAAATTTTTAGGAAGCAGGAACCGATAAATCCTGCTCCCCCTGTCAGTAAAATCATTTCAAATTATGTTTCTTTTTGAACACTTCGACAAAATCTTCAACTGCTGCTTTCAAATTAGCAACTATCTCATCTGTTAAATCTTTTACTCTAATGATAGACTCAAGAACATTTGAATACTTCATATCCATAAACTCGTAGAATTCGGTCTCGAAAGTAGATAGAATCTCGATTGGCAAATTGTCGAGATAACCATTGGTAGCAGTCCAAAGAAGTGCAATCTGCTTTTCAACTGGTAATGGCTTATATTGCTTTTGTTTTAGTATTTCGGTCAATCGTGCACCACGCCGCAATTGTTGCTGAGTTGCTTTGTCCAAGTCGGACCCAAACTTGGCGAAAGCTTCGAGTTCACGATATTGAGCAAGCTCCAATTTCAACGGACCAGCTACTTTCTTCATTGCTTTAATCTGGGCGTTCCCACCAACTCGCGAAACCGAAATACCAATATTCATTGCAGGACGAATACCAGCGTTAAACAAGTTCGGTTCGAGATATATCTGACCATCGGTAATAGAAATCACATTTGTTGGAATGTATGCCGCAACATCGCCTGCTTGTGTTTCAATAACTGGAAGGGCGGTCAACGAGCCACCACCATATTCGTCGGCATATTTTGCTGCACGCTCCAGCAAACGGCTATGAAGATAAAAGATATCACCGGGATATGCCTCTCGTCCCGGAGGTCGACGCAACAACAACGAAACTTGACGATAGGCAGCCGCCTGCTTGGACAAGTCATCGTAAATAATCAAAGCGTGCATCCCATTGTCGCGGAAATACTCACCCATCGAGCATCCACAATAAGGAGCAATAAATTGCAACGGTGCCGGGTCGGAAGCATTCGCAGCAACCACGATTGTGTATTCCATTGCCCCATATTCTTCCAAAGTAGCAACAACGTTGGCAACCGTAGAGCCTTTTTGACCTATTGCAACATAAATACAGTAAACAGGCTGTATCCCGAGTTCTTTTGCTCTTTCGGTATGGGTAAACTTCTGATTGATTATCGTATCGATAGCGATTGCCGTTTTACCCGTCTGACGGTCGCCAATTATCAACTCCCTTTGTCCCCGTCCAATAGGAATCAATGCGTCGATCATTTTCAAACCGGTTTGCAGTGGTTCTTTCACGGGTTGACGGAAGATAACCCCAGGAGCCTTTCGCTCAATTGGAAGGAATTGCTTGGCGTTTATCGGTCCCTTGTCATCCAAAGGTTGCCCCAAAGGATTAACAACTCTCCCCAACAATTCTTTTCCAACAGGAACCGAAGCAACCCTACCGGTACGCTTGACCAAATCCCCTTCCTTCACAAGCCGGTCGTCGCCAAATAGAATCACGCCAACGTTGTCCTCTTCCAAATTCAAAACCATCCCATAAAGATTATTCGGGAACTCGACCAATTCGGCAGCCATAGCCTTGGTCAAGCCATAAACCCGCGCCACACCATCGCCAACTTGGAGCACAGTTCCAACTTCGTAAATGTCGGCTTCTTTTTCGAAGCCCGATAATTGCCGCCTTAATATTGCCGATACCTCTTCGGGTCGAACATCGAACATATCTTCCTCTCTATTTAATTTACTTTAATATTCGAAACAAGTTCTTGATACAAAGAATCAAGTTTATTCTTCAATGTAGTGTCGAAAACCCAGTCCTCGATTTTAATTTTAAATCCACCGATTATTTTAGGGTCTATAATAAATCTTGGAATAACTTTTTTCCCAGTAGTTTCTTCTAACTTCTTTACAAGTTTGTTTTTTAATTCATCGTCAAAATCTCTTGCTAAAAAAATTTCAACAGGCAAAATATTTTTAAGTTCAAAATATAGTCTCTCGTATTGTTTGATTATGCTTGGGATTAAGTAATCCCTGTTTTTATCGACAAGGAAAAGAAAAAAGTTCAGTGTGAGTTGGGAAACTTTTTCGGAAAAAATTTCATTATAAAGTTTTTTCTTCCGTAAAGATGAAATCAAAGGCTTTTTTGCAATGCTCATCAATTCAGGTACATATTTTAAAATCAAATTAACAAGCCTGAAGTCCTCGTAAACTCTTTCTTCTTGCCCTTCGCTTTTGGCAGTGTCCAAAATCGCTTTCGCATAACGATATGAAACTTTTTGTTCAGCCATAATTAACCATTAATTTTTTGGGATTTGTTCAATATATTGATTAATAAGTTCCAAATCCTTTTTCTCATCGACTTTTTCTTTCAGGAGTTTTTCGGTTGCTTGAACAACAAGATGAGCAACCTCTTTCTTCAACTCAATCAAAGCCGATTCCTTGCTTCGGGTGATTTCCCGCATCGCTTCGTCTAATTTTTCTTTGCGAACTTTCTCGGCTTCTTCGGTTGCCCGACGAATCAACTCATCAGCCTGCTGTTTCCCCTTTTGAATGATAGCCATCATTTCGTTCTGGGCATCGCGAAGTTTTTGTTGAGTTTCGGCTAATAACTTCTGAGCCTCCTGATTCAACTTTTCAGCATTTTGAATATTATTTTGAATGTAATCTTCACGTGCTTTTAAAGCATTCGAAATTGGTTTTGCCCCAAATTTTACAAGCAAGAATAAAAAGATTAGAAAATTTAAAATTGTCCAGATCATCAAACCCGGATTAACATTTAACAGCGAGTCCATTTCCGTAACCTTTCTTTGTTTTTTAATACAAAATAGTTAAATAGTCATACCTCGACCGAAGTCTTGGTATGACTATTTAAAAAATTACTTAATAGCCAAAAGCATTGCAATAACACAAGAGAAAAGTGCAACACCTTCGATAAGAGCTGCGGCAATAATCATTGTGGTACGGATATCGCCAGAAGCTTCGGGCTGACGAGCCGAAGATTCAAGGGCACTGCTTGCTAATTTCCCAATGCCCAAACCAGCGCCTATGACAGAAATCCCTGCGCCAATACCTGCTGCAAGGTATGCACCTAATTTCGCTAAATTCTGCTCCATAAAATCCTCCTAATCATAAAATAAATATTGTTGAACAAAAACGTATCAATGCTCTATTTGATGACTATGTTCACTATGCTCACCAATAGCCAAGCCTGTGAACACAGCAGTTAAAATAGTGAAAATAAAAGCCTGAAGAAACGCTACTAATAATTCAAGAGCATACATAAAAACTGAAAAAGGAACAGCAACAGCAGCCATCACAAACGTTTTTAAATAAAATATCAATCCAACGAGAGAAAGCAAAACTACGTGTCCAGCGGTCATATTAGCAAAAAGACGGACAGTAAGAGCAAAAGGCTTTGTAAACAACGATATGATTTCAATCGGCACCATTATGAAAAATAAATACCACGGTGCCCCACCTAAAAGATGCTTTAACCAGTTCTTCAAGCCAATTTGGCGAATTGCAGTCCCATTGATAACAAAAAGGGCAGTAAGAGCAAGTCCCGCTGTTGTTCCAAGGGCTCCTGTGGCAGTGTGCCCCCCCGGAATCAGTCCAAACAAATTCATCAGCAAAATAAAAACGAACAGGGAAACAAAGTAGGGCAATAATCTATAGGCTGCTTTGCGTGATGGAATATTTGGCAATACAACATCATCACGAATAAATACAAAAATGGCTTCCAGTACATTTTGCAAGCCTTTGGGTGGTTTCAATGGTTGCTTTTTATATTTCCTGCCGGCACGGAAAAAAGCCACAAGAAGTATAATCATCGCAAGCCACTGGAAGCAAACCAAGCTCGTAACGGAAAGGTCCAATGTCGGGGTCTCTTCGGGTTTATTTGCTTTAACTATTTTATGGGTAGTCGAAAGAACATATTTCCCGCTTTCCTTCATCTTCTCGATGTTGGAATAAATATCGAAGCCGTATTCCTTGTCGTATAAGATAACAGGTAAGTCGACAATATGATAATGGAAAAAGTTTAATTCTCGATGCTCACCCAAAGTACCCAGTAGAACAGGAAAAACTTCCTGAGGTGGAATTTCTGTTGAATGTGTACTATGGGCTCCCTGAGCTTCGTGTTGACCGACTTCATTAGACATTACAGCTTCGGCTTCCATCAAAATTTGTATTTAAATAAACATAAATTACAAATTTAAGAAATTTGACTTTTTATTTAAATAAATAATTTCAATAAGAATTGCAAAAAAAGTTCCAATCAAGTAGCTCAAAGCAAATGTAAGTTTCTCATAATTCAACAACTTAAAGCAAGCCCAAAGCAAAAACAAATTGATTACATATCTAAAAAGTATTGAACCAAAAAAATATTTATAAAAAATCTTATCAGATTTTCGGATTAGAATCTTATAAACCAATATCCCACTGAATAAATTGAAAAGCGAAATCAAGAGGGCAGTTACAATCTCTTTCATTACCGCTTTTTAAGAACTGAACGAATAAAATCGAACATAGCAACGAAACACCCAAGCAAAGAAAGAATAATCAGAAAAACGGGCTCTGTTTTGAGCCATTTATCCAAAAAGTAACCAATTAGAACAAAAATTAATATCGTAATAACCAGTTGCCAACCAAGATTCAAATATGGTCCAATATCGCGGAGGATTTTGCTCCCAAACTTATCTGTTCCGCTTTTCAAAATCCAAAACCTTCGAGTAAGTTTATAATATTCTCTAAAAAAATATTCTTCGAATAACTGAACTTCCTAAAATCGGGTATCAGAACAAGTTCCCCAAAAGTGGACGGACGAGACTCATCGAATATCGAATTCGTAATTAATGTCTCCTGCTCGGGTCTGAATTCATTGTCAATATCGTGGTAAACAATGTTAAAACCAATGTAAACTGGAGCCTCATTTTCAATTGGACATCGTTCATAACCAAATAATGAAAAAGGGAAACGAACTTTAAGCACAAAATTTGTTGAATCTTCTTTTGTGACAAAAATTTTAATTTTTGAAATCGATTTAATTTGCTCTTCGTCGAGTGGCTCGCTTGAATTAACCGAGGCAACATAGGGCAATTTATCCAAAAAATCTCCGGGGAATACTTTTATCTCGTACAGGCTACCCTCGAAGTTGCTTCGTGGGATAAATTTATTGCCAGCCTGCTTGAAAATTCTTTGCAATGTACTCTTGTATGGTGTAAAATCGAACCAGAAAGAGAAAAAATCGCCAACGCATTTATCACATTCAGGCGGAATAAAGTTGTCGTCGGTAAAGTTTATCGCAAAATAAAGGTACTGGTCGTCGAAAGAAGATTTAATTCGCATTGATGCATCTTCTTCTCCCTTCCAATAATAGCTTCCTTTTATCACGTAATCCACTTTCCCAGCGGTAGAAACCACAGGATAGCCTTTGAATACCTGCTTTGAACGTGGGTAGGAAGGAATGAACAAGAAATCGGTTTGGAATTTATCTTTTCGGGCATCAAAGTAATCAAGATTGATTTTATATTCACACTTTTCGTAATCTATTCGAGTTTCGAGTGCATTACCAAAAATACTTTGGGAAGAATACTCCTCGGCAAGATAGATGATTCCATTGTCGAAAGTGTAGCTTTTGTATGTCCAATAATCATTTTTTTTCTTTTGGGTAATCGAGCATTTGTTATTATGAATTGAAACTCCAATCTCCAACGGAAGTTCCAAATATTCGTACGAATCGAAATAAACTAATTGTAAATATCCGTCGAGGTCAACGAATAGATAAACATACACATTTCGGCGTTTTTCATTGAGAATCTTTATCGAAAACGCAAGGTCTGGGTAGTTATCGCCCGAAAAATCCCCAACATCCCATCCCCAAACCGAAATCTTCGACTTCTGGGGTATTTGCTTTTCGATGTCATCCAACATTTCGGAATTGAAATACTTCTCCAACTTCGATTTAAACTCATTAAAAGTCAAACCACTTTGAGCATTTGACTCTGCCCAACCAAAAAGAAACAACAAAAACACAACATAAATCAGCTTAAATCTAAAACTTCTCATTTGTTTTCAACTTTTTCAACCAAAATTTTGTGGTCCATTCTCAAACGAGCGCCCAATTGGGAAACAATATGAGCCGAAGCATAAGAAGCAAGTTTTCCAGCAAATTCAACATTGTTCTTTTTAATCAAACCATATAAGAAGCCAGCAGCATACATATCCCCTGCCCCAGTTGTATCGATTGGGTCAGCTTTGTAGGCTTGGAACTCATATTCGCGAGCGTTTACCCAAGCAAACGAACCATTTTCGCCACGGGTTATGACAAAATTTGGCACAAGCCTTTTCAAGAATTCGACAATATCGCCAAAATTTTCCTGTTGTGCCAAAGCTTTTGCCTCCTGTTCGTTACAGAAAAGCAAATCTACTTTTTGGACAGAATCAAGCACCTGTGGATAAAAATTGTTCACCACGAAGACATCCGAAAGGGTGAGAGCTATCTTCGACCCACTTGCTCGAGCAACATCTATTGCGTAATAAAGAGCCTGGGTGCTTTTGGGTGCAGTAAACTTATACCCTTCGAGATAAATCCACTTTGCTCTTTCGATAAAGCTTGGGTTTATGTGTTCAGGACCAAAATGGGCTGTGGCTCCAAGCGATGTGTTCATTGTCCTCTCCGAATCGGGGGTAATTAAAACAATGCAAGTGCCCGTCGGTTCATCAATCATCGGGGCAACAAGTTCTATATTCAACTTTCTAAACTCTTCCAGATAGAACCTACCATTTTCATCATTTCCCAGAACAGTATGGTAGGCACTTTTACCCCCAAATTGCGTAAAAGCAATAATCGTATTTGCAGCTGAACCTCCACTACACTTATGATGTTCCTTCCCTTTAAGAACCTCGAACAATTTGTTCTGTAAACTGGCATCAACAAGCCTCATTTCGCCTTTCCGTAATCCCAAATTTTCAAGCTCTTCGAATGAAACTTCGTAGAGCAAATCAACTAAACCATTACCCAGTCCACACAAATCAATATCTTTCTCTATCATTTATGTCATTTTTTTATTTTAGAATTTTCAAAGTTAATAATTTTGAGTTTTCTATTAGTTTAACATATAGAAACTTGCAAATTTAGGTTTGGAGAAATACATTGGATTTCCTTTACTCAATAGATTTAAGCATTTTCTATTTTATCAACAAGACACTTGCCAATCCAGTGTTCGATAAGGTTTTAGTTCTTTTAAGAACCCAAGAATGCTGGTTTATTGCTTATGCAATTTTAATTTACTTCCTTGCCACAAAATTCAAAACTCCCGGAAGATTACTCATATTAACAATTGCACTCGCAATAATTTTTTCTGACCAGTTTAACAGCCACTTCCTTAAGGAATTGGTGGGAAGAATTAGACCTTGCCATAGCCTTCCCGATGTTCGCTTGCTTGTTCCTTGTGGAGGGGGGAAATCGTTCCCTTCTTCCCACGCAGTGAATAATTTTACATTAGCAGTCATTTTGGCTTACTTTTTCCCTCAATACAAGTATCACTTTTATACACTGGCAACTCTGATAGCATTTTCGCAAGTATATGTCGGCGTTCATTATCCTTCGGATGTCCTTGCTGGTGCACTTTTAGGTTTTGCCATTGGAAATCTATTTGTTTTAATCCACAAAAAATTGATTTTGAAAATGTTCAAAATAACGGATAAACCAAAATGAAACTGAAATTTGTTGTTTTGATTCTTCTTTCTTTGATTTTCACTAGTTGTGAAAAGTGCTCTCGTGAACAAATTCAAAAACAAACCCCAAAAACATCCGATAAAGAAATATCGATTGGAACTTTTAACATCGAATGGCTCGGCGACGGATACAACGACAGAATTGAACGAAGCGAAGAGGATTACAAAAATATTGCTCGAATCATCGACGAAAGCAAATGCGACATTGTTGGCGTTCAAGAAATCGAAAATGTTCGTGCACTGGAAAAATTGATCAAATACCTTCCCGATTTTTCTTTCTATCTTTCTCGGGATAACGCTCCGCAGAAAGTTGGCCTTTTATTCCGAAAAAACATAAAAGTCAAGTATCTCGGGGATTATTCCCCGCTGGAGGTTGAACTCGACCGCACCCGCCCCGGAATTTTTCTCGCTGTTCAAAAAGGGGACTTCGATTTCATCGTTCTCGTAGTCCACTTTAAAGCAACTTCCCGTTTCGACGATACAAAGGAAAAAATGGAATTGAGCCGTAACTTAAGAATGCTTCAAGCACAGGTTGTTTCGCGTTTTGCCGATTCAATTCTCGCTCAAAACAACGAACAAGATGTGCTTATCATTGGCGATTTCAACGATACTCCTAAAAGAACTAAATTCAACACACTTGTTCCGATAATTTCCAATCCAAATCTTTCGTTTCTTACTTCCGACCTCAAAAGCTGTAAACTACAAAATGCCTATACTATTGACCATATCGTTGTAACTCAAAGTGTAAAACAAAGATATATTGAAAATAGCACTTCGCTCTACAACACTTATGCCATTTACCCGAAAGAAATTGCAGAAAAAATTTCTGACCACTGCCTTGTGTTTGCTCGTTTCGATGTTACCAAACCCGATAACGACCCAAGCAAATATTTTGAACACGAAAAGAACATTACATCTAAATAGTGAGGTAATATGAGAACAATATTTTTTATCAGTTTCTTTTTTGTGCTTTCAATATTTTTCGCTTTTGGTGCCGATACATTGAAAATTGTTTTCTCAAAATCAATTGGCTCGGAAAAATATTTAAAATACCAGCAATACATCGAAAAAGCCTACAAACATATCCACAGCATAAATGCTTACGGTATCAAGCTCGAAGAAGCAGAAGAACTTATGAAAGATGCAGATGGTTTGGTTTTGACTGGCGGACCCGATGTTCATCCAAGATTGTATCATCAAGAGCAGGACACTTCGTTTTGCGATATCGATGAATATCGCGACAGCCTTGAATTTGCACTCCTCGAAATTGCATTCCGTAAGGAAATTCCAATCTTTGCAATCTGTCGTGGTCTGCAAATTTTAAATGTCTACATGGGCGGTTCGTTGTATCCCGATATTCCAACCTTCCTTGGAACAAAAGTTGAACACAGATGTAATGACCCCAAAAACCAATGCATCCATACTGTAAAAATCCAGCCCAATACACAATTACATCAATGGATCGGTCTTGATTCAATCAAAGTGAATTCTTTCCATCATCAGGGAATAAAAAAATTAGCCGATGAAACAAAACCCTCATCGTTAGCAGCTGATGGGCTGGTTGAATCTTTTGAATGGATTAACCCAGATAAGAAGCCCTTTATCATAGCCGTACAATGGCATCCCGAACGCCTTGAAGGCGATACTATTTCGAACATCCTCGCAAATCGGTTTATACAAATGGTTATAGAAACTCGAAAGAACAAAAAGAAATAATACAGCCTCCCAAAAGAACTAACAAAAGGAAAAGAAAATCTTGTTTTAGATTTTAGCTTAAAAATTTCACTAAACGGGATGTTGGATAAAAACTCCAAATCAAAATTGGTAGCGAAAATCGAGTTGTCCAAGAAGAAACTGCTTAACAACATCTTTTTTGTCCCGATAATATTTGAAGTAAAGCGAAAAGCCCTTGAAAATTTGAACATTACACCAAAATGTTATCCTTGTTCCTTTCCCATAAAAAGGAATCGAATACATTAGTTCAGGTGCAATAACTTCGAAAACATAAATCGCCGACTCATAACTTTGTGTCGAGAAGTAATTTATTCGAGCCCCAAACCACAATAAATTCAAAGGGGAATAATTTAATTCAAAAAAAGTATGGAAGCCATTTCCATTGTTTTTCATTCCACGATTATTAATCCAAACAAAATCCAATCTGTTTTTCAAAATCAAATTATCGGCAATATTGAACTTGCTTTCGAGAAGAAAAGTATAGGAAATCTTCTGATAAGGCAACTGCTTTGTTTTTTGGACATTATAAACATAATCGGTCTTTTCTTTTCGCCGAATTTTCAACCTTGCCGATAAACTCCGCATCGGCGAAAATATTGATTGCATGAAAATTTCTTGTCCATAATACGGAACCTGCAAAAGATATGTTGGGGATAAGGACTTGAAAAAATCGGAATAAAATTGAAAATCGAAATCTTTTAGTCTTAACTCAAAAACATAAAATAGACCCAGTTCGTTATTGGGATATGAATTTTCTGCCAACACAGCTCCAAACGGTGAACGAAATTGCTCGGAAAAGTAACGGAAATTCAAACTGGAATTGATTCGCCTCTTTTTAAAGTTTACATTGCTTACGAAACCGATGTTCTTCTTCCCATCAAGACTAAACTCTAAAGCAAAATTTAAAGAATTGGATAAATCATATCTAACAAAAAGCGAATGGAAGTTGGAACTTTTTCCATCGATGAATTTTCGAGATGCCGTTGATATAGATTTTGAATAGTTAAGCATCAAAAAAGAATAGCCAAACCAAAGTTTGTTGAAATTTAAATCGCTTTGGATACAATATGAAACTTCATCGAATGTATTTTTCTTTTTCAACTCACTTGAATCACGGAAATAATCCTGCGTGTAAACAGATTTAACAATCTGGTTTAATGTGTCGAGCGTCCCCGACCTTTTCACCTTCGATACAAATCCAGAAATTTGAATTTTGATATTGTCTCGAAAATTATAATTGCTCGTAAGAGCAATTCCATTGAAAATTCCGTATTGCATCGACGAGAGCGTAGGGCTTATTTTCACCATTTTACCGAGTGCTCGTTCTATTGCATCGCTCCCCTTGTTTACCCCGAATGGCTCGCCGAGAACAATTCCTGAATAATTTCGGTAGGAAAACCTGCCAACAACAAGTCGAACAAATTCATTTTCGTACGCTCCAAAAAACTTATTGTTTTCCCAATATGACAATTCGCCAGCATTTTTACTAAACGAAACACCAAGTTGAAAAGGTCGAAGACTAAACACCCCTTTTTGATATGAATCTATCTTATCGCCAATATAGTTCTCGCTCTGCGTAAATTGATAATATAATCTTGATTTTAATTCCAACGATGGGCTCGATAACCAATTTGTTTTTCTTGAAGAAATTTTGTTTTGTTCGTCTTGCGGTGCTATTGTGCAGTATTTAAGCAAGGAGCATTGCAAGTCGGAAAAACCAAGCGAGTCGCAAATATTTTCCATCGACAATCCCGCTTTCAATAAACGCAACAAAGAACGGGCTTGTGTTCGAGAGATTTTCAGCAAAGCACAAATCTTCGCTAAATTCTCTGCTTTCAATACAATAGGTTCTTTAAAATATTCTTCTATTTGGTCAATTTGGAAATCCTTCCCCGTTTCCTCGTAATATCTTTCGAAGATTTCATTTAACTTTGTTTCATTTTGAGCCAACAGAGAGTGGAAACAAAATGAATCTGCAACCAACACCAATATCACAAGGCAAATAGCTGCTCTTACGCTAAAATTCATTGGTAAAACCGATGGTTTGCGATAACCCGAGATAATTATGATAGATAAAATGTAACGAGAATGAGAAGCCATCGAATTTGTAGCCAAGAGATAAGTTTAATGTCTGTGGCAATGTTGAAACAACAAAATTAAGGCAAAGATTTTCGTAAGGTAAAAGTTCTAAATTAAATGAATATGAAGTATAAAGGGAAAATGCAATATTACAATCAAATCCTAAAGCACAAAAATTTTCAAACTTAAATAAACAACCAAAGCCAGCAATGTTGTTTTCAAGCGGGTTCAAGCCGAAAAGGTTTTTATACTTAAAAGATGTGCTTAAAAATTCATAAGGAAAATATTCAATAAAAGCATCGATATTTGGATGAAATTTATATCCAAATGATGGTATAGTAAAAAAATTTCCGCCGAAGGATAATGCAAAATTGAATTTTTCGAAAACATCTCTTTGAAAATTAAAATTGGCTTGAGAATAATAGAATTTTTTCGAACCAAGATAAGCAATATTTAAAGAAGATTTAATTCCGAGAGGCATAGGCAAAATAACACCAGTGCCAACGGAGTTCAATTCTTTCACGAAGTAACGAGACGGAGATATTAATCCAATAAATGTGATTTTATCGATATTCTTTAAGTTTAATGGATTAGTAACCCAAGATGGCAAAATTCCGAATGCATCTGAACAATTTTTCTCCGGGATAGAAAAATATTGAGATTGTGAGAATACACAACAAACCGAAAATATCCACGCAGCCAAAATATAAACTACTTTCATATTATCGATTTTGAATTTTTAAAATTACAAAAACTTGTTTAAATTGTATTTTTAATTTTGACAACTAAAATGCGAAGGCTAATTTTTCTTTTGGGAATTTGCTTCTTTTCGATTTTAGGCTTTACACAAATTACCTGTCAGGAAATTAAGGCAACTGTTTCTGTTAATACCGATTTGCTTTCCTTCGAAGCGAAGCAGTATGTTTCTACCTTGAAAAATGACCTGGAAAAATACATCAATAACCAAAAATTTATGGCTGAAGATTGGGAAGGAGAGCCAATACCAGTAGACATCAACATTGTTTTCACAGCTGGAGGAAACAATAAGTATGCTGCCAAAATGGTTTTGGTCGCCCGTCGCTATGTCGATAACCCACAAAACGACCTGCAAATGACCATCCCCACTTTAAAAATAACAGAAACCAACTGGAAGTTTGAATATTCCTATGGTGCAAATCTTACATATAATCCAACAAGATTCGATTACTTTATTTCGGTCGTCGATTTCTATATGCTGCTAATCATTGGCTTCGATAAGGATAGCTTCGAGGAATTAGGCGGAAATAAGGCTTTTGAGCAGGCGAAAAACATTTTGCAGTTGGGAGCTTCGCAACAAGCCGAAGGATTTGAAACCTTCGTCGAACCCGGCACATACGCAAAATACAACATTATTCGCGAGCTAACCGACCCGCGGTATTATGCTTTAAGAAAGCTTATTTTTGCTTTTTATGTCGATGGAATCGACAGTCTTGCTTTTAACAAAGAAAAGGGGCTCGCTAATCTTGCTCGAATTATCGAAGAGATAGCAAAATTCAAACGCGAGAAACTCGTCGAAGCCAGCATCCTTTTGCAGCTGTTTTTCGATACCCACTACCAAACATTAGCCACTCTCTTCAATGGTTATCCCGAAAGCTCTCTCTTCGATAATTTAATGTATCTTGACCCCGGACACAGTATGATTTATCAAGATTCTAAGGATGGAAAACTTAAATAGAGGTTGAAAATGAAAAGGATGCTTTTTTTAATAATTTTCGTTCTATCGCCTTTTGTCGGTTCCGAAATATTTTCACAAACTTTAATTTGGCAACCCACGAATTATTCATTAACCGGCAATGTTAACACTGTTCACATTGGACCCAACGGCTGGCTTTATGCCGGCTCCAACTCCGACGGTGTTTTTGTTTCTTCCGACAAAGGGAACTCTTGGATTCAAAAGAACAACGGATTGAAAAACCTGCAGATTTTTGCTTTTTTGAACGTCAAGGATACTATTTTCCTTGGCTCTTTGGAAGGCGTCTACCGAAGCAGCGATTTCGGTAATTCCTGGGAACCATCGAATAACGGATTAACTGATAAATATATCAACACTCTTGCAATCACAAAAGACCGCAAACTACTTTGTGGCACTCTTTACAGCGGTTTGTTCATTTCTACAGACTTTGGTAGGACTTGGAACCAAATGCAGAACGATTTTAAAAATAAAAGCGTCAACTGTATTCTGACCAAGAGCGATGGCTTCGTTTTTGTTGGCACTACCTCTGGTTTATATCGAGCAACTCAAATGTTTGACTTTTGGGGCAAAGTCGATGCCGATTTCAAAAACAACACAAACATAAATACAATTGCTCTCGATTCTTCGGGAAATATTTATGCTGGCACAAATAACGGGAAAATTTTTAAATCTACAAATAACGGGGTGAATTGGACCCAAGTGTATGAATCTACAAACAATTCAATTTATAAAATTATAGTATCCCCACAAAACATCATCTATGCTGCAACCTATGGCAAAGGTGTCCTTCGTTCAAAAACAGGTACCGACTGGGAAGAAGTCAACGATGGTTTATTCAATCAGCTTACAACTTCCATCGTGGCTTTACCCACCCGCGAATTTTTCGTCTCAACTTGGGGCAATGGTGTCTTCTATGGCAAAGAGTATGAAATCTCTACCTTTGTAGAAGGAGAATTTTGCACTAACAACGAAATCCCTGTGGACTACGTTGTTACTATGAACTTTAATCCAGACAATTATTTCATTGCTCAACTTTCGGACAATAATGGAAAATTCACCAACCACGTCGAAATTGGACGAATTCAAAGCACAACCAGTGGAACGATAATTTGTAAAATCCCAAGCAACACTCCAACTGGAATCCTTTATCGAATCCGTGTCGTTTCTACAAGTCCAGCAATATTTGGTGCCGACAACAGGAAAAACATTCGCATTTACAAGAACCTTTCCCCCGTAATATCTGGTAAAGCCTCTGTTTGCCACAATGACGTCGAAACTTATTCAGGGAGCACCAAGCCCGGTGTTATCTCTGTTTGGACTGTTACCAATGGAGAGGTCGTAAACATTGACACAACAAATAACACAATTACAATACAATGGAACCAAGTTGGAACAGGTAAAATCAAGCTTTTCCAAACATTACAGGGTGGAAAATGTTCAGATTCCACCATTATTTCGGTAACTGTAAATCCAAGACCCGAAAAGCCTGTAATTTATCGAAAAGGTTTCGTGCTTTATTCAAGCTCCAAGACTGGCAACAAATGGTTTTTGTTCGATAAGCCCATTCCGGGGGCTACTGCCGACTCTTTGCCGGTTACCGAAGCGGGTTTATACTATGTACAAGTTACAAATGAATTTGGGTGCAAGTCCGAAATGTCCGACCCATTCGATTTCTATTACAATAGCGTGGAATCTGAACAAGATGAATTTAAAATTATTCCAAACCCGGCAAACTCTACAATTAAAATCAACTTGCCAGAGAATACAGTTGGAATTTCAATCTTCGACTTATTAGGAAATCAGCAAATCACAATGCCTAACCTTACGGGAATCACAAGTCCAATCACTGTTGATATTTCGTCCCTTCCCAGCGGAACTTATCTTGTTGTCGTGCGAACTATTGCGGGTAATTTTTACAAGAAAATCATCGTAAGTCGATAAACTTTACCTAAAAAGCGAAAAATTTGTTTTCTAAATGCAATATTGCTTTAAAGCAATGGATTTTAGTTATGTTTCTTTACATCTCTTCTTTTTTCTTACTTTTGAAATTTTATTAAACAAAATATGCCTATGTTTTGGATGAAAATATTAAGTTTGGCGGGAATATTTGTAATTTTTGCGGTAACTTGGTTAATCTCCGAAAATAAGAGGAAATTTCCATTCCGAATAATCGCATGGGGTTTGATTTTGCAGTTTTCCTTTGCATTGCTTGTATTGTATGTTCCTTTTGGTGTGAACGCATTTCGGTGGATGGGCGACCGAGTTGCAGAATTCCTCGATTTCAGCAAAAAAGGTGCTGAATTTGTCTTTGGAAACGCCTCGAAACCTGAATACCAAAACACATTTGGCTACCAATTTGCAATTATTATTTCCTCGACAATTATTTTCTTCTCTGCCTTTGTTTCGATTCTTTACCGCTACGGAATTATACAAAGAATTGTTTACGCTATGGCTTGGGTAATGAACAAAACAATGGGTACAAGCGGTATAGAATCGCTTTCCGCTGCGAGCAATGTTTTCTTGGGCCAAACCGAGGCACCACTGTTAGTGCGACACTATCTTGTAAATGCTACTCGTTCCGAGTTGTTTTCTATAATGTGTGGGGGGTTTGCCACTATCGCCGGTGGTGTTATGGCTGCTTACATACAAATGGGAATTTCACCCGTAATTCTTATTACTGCAAGTTTGATTTCCGCCCCCGGCAGTCTAATGCTTTCCAAAATAGTTATCGAGCCACTAAGTTCAGTTAAAGATATAAAAGAAGTCAAAAACATCACTGTTCCAGAAACCAAAAATATCCTCGATGCAATCACCCAAGGAGCCAGCGACGGAATGAAACTCGCCATCAACGTTGTGGCTATGCTAATTGCTTTTATTTCGCTTATTGCAATTTTAGATGCTGGACTTCAATTAGTTCACAACTGGCTCGAGCCAATTGGAATTTATTTCCCACAAAGTCTGAAGGAAATCTTCGGATACTTATTCCTTCCATTCGCATATATTGTTGGAGTTCCACCATCGGAAGCAAAAATATTTGCGAGTTTGCTCGGAACAAAAATCAGTATCAACGAATTCATAGCCTACGCAGACCTTGCCAATTTAATCCACCAAGGCAAGATATCCCAACGAACTATTGATTTAGCAACTTTTGCCCTTTGCGGTTTTGCAAATCTCGGCTCAATTGCAATACAAATTGGGGGAATCGGGGCTCTGGTTCCAAACCGCCGCGATGAAGTAGTTCAACTCGGTTTCAAGGCGATGATTGTCGGCGCCTTAACAAACCTTTTAACAGCTACGATAGCAGGAATTATAATTTAAATAAAGAAATGAATTCCGCCAAGTAGATTTAAATAAGTGGTATTCGACCCACTTGTAAATATTATTGTATATTTCAGACTTACACGAAGTTCCAAATTTGGAGCAATTTTGAATGCACCTCCAACAAGGGGAACAAACCCAAAATTAGTCTCACTATCGGAACTCTTATAGCCCAAATATTCTACAGAAACAGAATTGAAAAACAAAAAGGTTTCGGCTCCTATGAATGGATAAAATCCACTGGCTGGAAATCGATATTGAATTCCAGCATTTAACGGAATAGTCGAAAAAGTAGCTTTTGCAACCTCATTGCTCCCTTTTGCCCCAAAAGACCAATACCCTAAGCTCCCGGTAATAGCCAAATCGGGCTGAATGAAATAAGAAAAAACGCCGTTCAACCCAAAGCCCGTGTTTGCACCGTCGGAAAAATCACCTGTTGGAATTCCAAGCCCAATTTCTCCACCGATGGTCATTTTAGAAAAGCTTCGCCCCCTTTGGGCAAAAGCACTTTGAGAAAAAATAATAGAAACCAATCCAATTAGAACAATAAACTTTTTCATAAAACCTCCATTTTAAAAAAACTAAAAAACAAATATAAAGAAAAACAAATTAAAAATTTAAAAACTTTAAATTCAATTTTAAAATTACCTTAAATAAATTTAAAAATCTATAATTTCACTTTAATTGTTTTGGCACTCTGATTTAATCAACATCAGCAAAATCTTGGATTTTGTTAAAATCAAATCTTATGTAAGCAAACCCACGCGGGCAAAGCTCGTAAAGTTTTTCCCTGCGATAATAAGATGGTCTAAGACTGGAATGTCGATTAATTTACCTGCCGAAACAAGCTTTTTCGTCATTTCAATGTCATCGGCAGAAGGTTGTGGATTGCCGGAAGGGTGATTGTGGACAAGAATAATCGAAGCCGCTGCTTCGGTAATTGCATAACGGAAAACTTCACGCGGGTGCACAAGGCTTGCAGTCAAAGTTCCTTCGGTAACCAACTTTACTCGAATAATTCTGTTCGATGAATTCAAAAGAACAACATAAAACCGCTCCTGCTTTAAACCAAACAGTCGAGGTATGAAGTAGTTTGCAACATCATCTGGCGAATGGAAAATAGTAGATTCATCGAGGTTAAAAGATTGAATTCTACGAGAAATTTCGAAGACTGCCGAAAGAGTGACGGCTTTTGCAGTTCCAATCCCTTTAATGCTCTTCAATTCGCTTACATCTCGGGAGGCAAGTTCCGAAAGGCTTTGAAATCGTTCAAGGAGGCTCCGCGCCAAATCCAATGCAGAGACACTTTTAGTTCCTGTCGAAATGACTATCGCAAGCAATTCAGAGTCGGACAAAGAACTTGGACCGTTGCTAAGAAGTCGTTCGCGGGGTCGTTCATCCTTTCTCCACTCTTTTATCGGCTTGTAAGTGCTAAATGAACTTATGTTGTAAATATTTTCAGGCTTGTCCCCTGCCACGAATCACCAAATATATTGTCCTTAAAATTATTTCCAAATCGAGTTTGAGCGACATATTTTCGATGTAATAAAAATCCTCTTTGAGCCTATTATTTATTGTTTCAATGCTCGCATCGAAATTAGGCGAATTAACTTGATTCCAACCCGTCAAACCCGGTCGAACCACCAAACGCCGTTTGAACAATGGTTGTATTTTGCTAAATTGTTCAATAAAAACAGGCCTTTCGGGACGCGGACCTACAATGCTCATTTCGCCTTTCAAAACATTCCAAAACTGTGGTACTTCGTCGATGTGTGTTTTTCGCAAAAAATATCCAACTCTGGTTACCCGAGGGTCGTTAAGTATTGTAATTTGCGGTCCCGATTTCTCGGCATCTACAACCATCGAACGGAATTTATAGCAAGTAAAGATTTTCCCATTTTTCCCAACTCGCTCCTGTTTGTAGAAAATTGGTCCTTTCGAGTCGAGTTTAATCAAAATAGCGACCAATATCCACAACGGCAAACCAACAACAAGTGTTATAATACTTACAACAATATCCATTAACCGCTTTAAAAAGGCTTCCCAAGGTCGTAAAAGTTGTGTGCTAATCTCAATCAATGGCATAGAATATTGAGGCATAGTTTTAACCATACCTGTTAAAACATCATAAAGGTCTGGAACAATTTTGACAATGATTTGATTTTCTGCACATTTATTTGCGATGTCGAGAATTTGTTCGTGCTTGGGGTCTTTCATAGCTATAAACAATTCAGATGGGCGAAGAGTTTGGATTGCCTCGTCAAACTCTTCGATTTTGTAAATTGGAACCGATATCCCATTGTTTTCTATGTGGTTATCCGCTAAAATCAAACCTTTGACAACATAGCCCCACGATAAATTTTGGTTCACTTTTTTCAAAAGTTCCAGTACTTCGTTTTTTGTTCCAAGTATAACAACTGGAATTTGAATAATCTTTCGTTTACGAAGATGTTGCTGTAGCTTCCTTGCAGTAAATCGTCCCACAAGAACAAAGAAAGTCAAGTCAATAAAATAAATAAGGAAAAGCAGTCGTGGTCTGGCAGAACTATCGAGAAACACGAAAAAGAATAAGATAAAATTGAAAAAGAATGTCGTTTTGATAACAGCATAAAATTCTTCGAAAGGAGAACGAACCAACCAATTTCGATATAAACCATTGAAAAAGAAAAACACAAGCAAAGCTATTGTCAATACCGAGCCAGTAAAAAAAACATCCTTTGTCGAAGGATGAATATCCGACTGAAACAGCCCCGATTCAAATCGAATTAGATAATGAATGTAATAACTTAGGACAAATGCTAAAATGTCGAAAACCAATTCAAAAATAACAGGAGAGTTTTTGGAAAATTTATCAATCCATTGCTTCATTTTGTGTTTCCAAACCCCTCAATGTCCAACTTGAATTTTGTTTTCCCAAAAAAGAGCGAAATATCCCAGCAATCGTTCCAGCAACAGAAAGAAGAATAAACAAAGGCACTCGGAAAAATTTACTCGTCCTCCTCCCTTTCAATTCATTTACAAAACCAATCATCGCAGCTAACAAAAACAATCCCAAAAGCCCTGCAATTACTATCTTAATTTCAATGCTTGCAAAAATTAATAACAAAATTACAACAAGAATAGCAAAAACAGGACTAAACCATCGAAGAATCTTATGGGAAAACAGAAAGAAAGCAAACAAAGGTCTGGTAAATATTCGAAGGGAAGAAAAAATTGCCGACAACCCACCAGCCGAAAACCTCTTTTTTCGATGATATTCGTTTAAAATCGTGTTTCTGGGTCTTAAATCATATGCTATGGCATTTTCGGCAAAAAACATCCTCTTTCCACGAATAAATATTGTCAGAACGTTAAAAAAATCGTCGCAAACTTTGGTATTTGGTATTTGATTAATCAAACCGGCTCTTACAGCATAGCAAGGTCCATTGTTGTTAAATGTTCCGAAGATTCTGCTTTCCAACTTACGAATGATGTTGAAAAAACTTTGAGTATGGCGTTCTTCTGGATTAACATCACCCTGTTGTCCTTTAATAACAACCAGGTTCGAAGCGACACCACCCACTTCCCCATCATTGAAATGTGCCACCATCTCTTTAATTGTTTGCTTTTCGGGGCGAACGTCAGCATCAATGAATAATATAATCTCGCTTTTAACAAGTGGAAGAAGATGATTAATGACCAAGTTTTTCCCAACTCGAGGTAAAATCAAAAAATCGACATTTTCGTATTTGCCTTTCAAATCTTCGAGATACTTGTTTGTGTTATCATTTGAACCATCGGAACCAAAAATTATTCTAATTTTTTCTTTGGGATAATCGGAATTTAAAATTGATTCTACCAAAGGATAAATATTCTCCTCTTCGTTGTGCACAGGAACAAGTATCGTTACATCGGGTTGATAAGAATAAGATTTATTAACCTCGTTTTTGAAAAATGTGGAAAGCAAAAGCAATATAATCGGATAAATCAAAAAGGGATACACAGAAAGAGCAAAAAGTACTAAAACAAAAATTTTATAAGTTTCCATAAGGTTTTAGAAATCTTCAAATCTAAACACAAAACGAAAAACAAAATAGCCTTTTTGCCTTTGATATTTTCGATAATCGCACGAAAGTTGGAAATTGAAATTCCTTATAATTTCGAAGCCCCAAGAAAACTGTACTCGAAAAAGGTCGTTGCGAATTCCATCCAAAAAACTAACATAGTAACTATCGCTGGGGGTATGAACATATCTAAAATCTCCACCAACATTTCTAATAATTCGACCAGTGCTGTCAGTCTCGTTTTCACCGTGTCGCTGGTAAGAAATACGCAAAATCGCAGGATAGCGACCAAACGCAAAATTCCTTACCAAAAACGCCACCTCGTCCGAATTTGGATAAAGATAAGTACCAAATAGTCTTCCGTCGTTTGTTCGATTATTGAAGCGATTGAAATGAGTGAACATATAAGGTTCGACTCGGGTATATTCCAAACCAAAATCAGTAGAAAATTCCGAAGAGTAAAGTATTCCGATATTCCAAGCAGTTTTGTTCGACCAGTAGTTTTTTCCAATCATCGAAAACATCAAGTCTTCGAGCATCCAAGTTCCAACAGCTTGAAAATTAGGCAAAAAGTTCCACTCGAAAGCAAAGCCCAACGATGCCTTGTCGCGGTCGCGCAACGAATGTTCAACCGATTTCAAAAATGTAAAAGGATTAAGATAGGCAATTTCTATTCCCCGACCCGAATAAACAATGCTCTGAAAATATGTCAAATTCCAAGTTCTGAATTGCAAAGTCGCAGAATGCAACACCATAAACTTTTGTGGAATATTTGCATCTGCTCCAAATTGAATTGAATCTTTCGGCTCGGCGACAAGTCCAAAATGCGAAAATGTATATTTAAAATTTTTAAAACTTACACCAGCATAAAACTCATCCAACGGAGGGGCATTATCGGAAATTACAAGATTTTGGTAAACACCACTACCAAGAAAACGAGTCTCCCGCGACAATCCAGCGAAAAACCAATCCTTTTGGTATCGAATGTGAGATTCAACAAGGTCGAAGTCGCTATTCAACAGAGTAAACTTTATACTGTTTGCCAAAGTCTTATCTTCGTGGATTCCAAGTTCCCTTGAACCCGAGAAGATTGTGCCATTGGTTGCTTGGATATAGTAACCAAATATCGTATCGATTGTTCCGTAAACGCGAAAACCCAAATTTCCGTATAAAGCATTTTCCGAAGTTCCATTATTGAGTTTATAAACTGTTCTTAAAGAACCAAGCGGTTTAACTGCAACAGAGTTCTTTTCATCAAGAAAATGATAAATATATTTATCCTTATTGGAAAAAAGATTAAGTGAAATAACTTGAACCGAATCCGATTTGCTTGGGATGAAAACAGCATTTTCCTTTGGTTTCAACTCCAACTCAACAAGGAAATCTTCGAGCATTTTTTTGTCATTGCCATTTAATTCATTTGGATTTTCATAAACATTCAAAAGAACTTGTTGAATCTCCTTTTTTGTGAAAGGTAAACGAAAAAAACTCTTTCCCGGTATCAAACCTTTGATATGAAGATGTTTTAAAAAAGGATAGACTGGATGAGTCAATGGAACATTTTCCACCTGTCCAAACAAAGTTTGAGAAAACATCAGAGCCAAAATCACAACTAAGCTTAAAAGATATTTCGCCATTAATTTCTTCGCGTTAAATTGATAATCAAATAGGTTAAGCTGATTAAAGTTGCAATCCCAGTTGCAATTAAGCTGTAATACTGAATTTCTGTGCCCGGTGGATTATCGGGAGCGGATGGCACAAAGATTTCGTCGCCATCGAGTACAGCGAACGACTTGGGGTCGAGCCAAGCCTTTTGAATCCCCCGAATAATTCGAACACGACTTTTCTTTGCAGTGCTCAAATATCCGCCAGCTTTTTCGATGTACCATTCGTAGTTTTTGCCTTCAACATATTCAACAAATCCGGGATTTTTCACCTGTCCCCAAACAAACACTCTCTTCTTTGCAGATGGAATAATTACCATATCGCCATCGGAAAGCAAAATATTTTGCTGGGGATTATTCTGCTTCAACAATGCTTCGAAATCACAGGAAACAAGATGGGATTTGGTCAATAAGTTCATTTTGGTTCGGGTTGTGTCCTCCATAGTCAAATTGCTCTGTTTCAGGAAGGCGTAAAAGTCGAGCATAAGGTCGTCCGAAAATTTTTTGGGAGGATAACTCCGCACGACATAGGATTGCGAAAGCAAAGGTTCCCCAACAATTCCACCGGCAAAATTAATCAAGTCCAAAATTCGTGTCTTCCCAAGTTCGATTTGATAAATACCGGGATTCCTCACGGTTCCGAAGATTCCTGCTACGCCCACAGTAGCTTTTGTAATCGGCGCCTTTTCGGGAACAATTATACTCGCATAAGGTTGCAATTCAAAATCATTTACAGGATATAAGTTTGAATCAATCGAAACTTTAACTTGTTCGGTTCCGTTCACAACAACAACATTGGACAGGTCTGCATTTTCATTAAAACCTTTGGCAAATTTTATAAAATCAGAAACTTTATCTCCTTTTTTGAAAAAATATTTTCCGGGCTGAACCAAAGCACCCGAAACGCTAACGAATTCAAATTCCTCGCGAGGGAAGGGCACATAAATTTCATCACCTTCGCGAATATATGGGTCAAAAATAAAAGTATTCCGAGATTTGCTCAACTCAAGGTCGGCTTTCCTCAGACCATAAATTTGATTGAAAACCGAAATGTTCCTTGTCGAATAAAACGATTCGCTTGGTATTCCGCGCGCCACAAGTTCTTCCTCCCTTCGGCGGTTTATTTTGCTTAGTAAAATTTCGTTTTCGAAAGCATTCATTGTAATTTCTTGGTTCGAGAATTCCAAATTGGCTATGGCAACTGCATCGGAAACACGAAAACTCGCTGGCAACGAATAGATACCCGGCTTTCGCACATTCCCAAAAGCTTTAATTAACACAATCCGAGGTTGAAATAAAGAAATCGAAACTTCAGCCGAAGGGTTTACTTTTTTAACTTGTTCGATAATTGCCTTCTTTGCCTCCAACAGTGTTTTCCCCTGAACATCGACGAAGCCATATCTCGACAAGGCTAATTTGCCATCGGCTGTAACTTTCGCATATTCCGTTGTAATTGTTGCTGGTGTTACCAAAATCGAGAATATATCGTTTGGACCAACATAATAGAAAGAGTCGGCAACAAAGGAACTCGTTGGAAATTTTTCGGTTTGCGAAAAAATTTGCTGTTGGAATGGGCTCTTTAATTGTTCTTCCGAATAAATATCTTTCTGTAAAGTTGGTAATCCCGTGATTTGGGGAAACAGAAAAGACAAGTTTAAAACAAACAAAAAGAAAACTGCAAAAAAACCACGCATTTTTACACCAATTAAGAAAACAAAATTAAAAAATACCAATGAAGTAATTCAAATACCCAAAGGATTGTTTAATAACTTATGTTCGAAAAGGCATTAAGATTTGGTTTTAAAATTTTTCACAAACGGCAACCCGTTTTTCTTAAATCAAAAAAATATGGAGCCCAATCGCCGATTGGACTCCATCGAGGGAAAAGTTATATTTCAAATGCTTTTCTAATATGATTTAAACAAGATTATCGAACAATCGAAATCTTGAAATTGTCAATTCCTTTGTTCGTTGCTACCCTGACAAAGTAGACGCCGTTCGAAAGAGCATCAAGGCGAATTTGCACTGGCTTACCCGGCGATTTACTCTCGGAAACAAGGTTCCCATACAAATCATAAATCCTAACATTATCAATCACGGTTTCGGGTGCGGAATTTATAGTCAAATTATTCTCGGACTGCAAAATTGAAATTCCAAGATTATTGTTCGATTCTACAAGCGAAACTTCTTTCGACAGTAGAATTTCATTATAAAACTGATAGTTAGACTCATAATCGGCAGTTACAAAAATTTCGGCATCTTCGTAGCCAACTTTCGAAACAACAATCCGAAGGTCTCCGGGAACAAGTTCTTCGAGGGCAAAATCTCCATATTTGTCGGTAACATAATAATCCAAAACATTTCCATCTTTATCAAGGGCGCAAACCAAAGCTTCGGAAATGGGGTTGTAACATTGTGGTTCACTGAGTAATTTTATTATTCCAGTATTTTCTTCAACCCGACCCGAGTAACTCACAAGCCCTTTCAAAGAAAGCCTGTCTTTATGTTTAATTTCGTAAACTACTTGAATCATAAACTCGCCAACTTCAATTTGAGTGGCTTCGCGCCATTTGAGAGTTGCAAAATCATTTGCCTTGTAGTATCCGGGAACATATCTTTTATCTTTTGGAACCGAAAGAAGGACATATTTTCCCAATGGCAGATTTTGGAAAAGGAAATGCCCATCCTTGTCTGTTTCGACTACCCTAACAGTTGCATTTGGCTTATTAAAATTATCTCCGGAAGGCTGAATCAGTATTGCAAAAACTCGGGATTCGATTGGATTTCGGTCTTTGTCGACTACAACTCCAGCAAATCCATTTTGGTATTTCTGACGTTCTTTCAGATAAAAGTTGACATCATCTAAATCTTGGTTAAGTACAAGAATATCAGCATTATAAGGTGAAGTAGCAAGATAATAGTATTGGTCCAAATAACTTGACTTATCCAAAGGAATAGCGTGGGCGATATAAGATAAATTGTTTGGCAGGCTGATTTCATATTTCCCTCCGGAATCGGTCTTCGTCACAAATTGTGGAATATTGCCAATGTTCTCCCGTTTGTCAAGAGCAAAAATAACTTCAACAGGCAAAAATTCTACAATCGCTGGCACTGGTTTGTTATCGCCCGAAGAAACCACAACTCCCGAAACACTATAAAGAACTGGCACGGGCTTCCTCGTCAACAAGACTTTTATGGTTTGTTCGGGGGGTTGCTCACAACTCAATGGAACTTTTGTTGCACCATTCAGACTGCTTGCCTTAAAGTAAAATTGATGTTCAAAAAGTTCTCCAGAAAATTCAAAAACATAAATTCCCGAAGGAAGGTAAAACTCAAAATGTCCCTGCTGAATTGCAGTTCTGAAAGCTGCGTTGCCCGTATTCATCTTCTCGTCAAGTTTCCAAGCAATCGCTACTCCATTGGGCACGGGAGGTCCGTCGTCGAAATTTGCTTCACCAATCAAATGGACACAATTCTTATTTGCATTATTATTTTGCACATTAACAATAACCTTTTGGATATCGTAAACATTTGTATCGCAAAGCAGGTAAGCCATAATCGAAAATTCAAAAGTTCCGGGATTGGTTGGTACCCAGTTAATAATTCCCATCCCTTCATCAATGTAAAGATTATCAATGTTCGTGTTTAAGATTTTGTATTTAACAATACAATAAACATTAGTTTCGGTAACAACCTTATAATTATAGGGCACACCAACAACTGCTTTTGTAGGCGGAGTACTGACTATCTTCACGAAAGCCTTATTGTTATTGGGAATACTGTCGAGCACCTGCAATTGATATCGCTGATACGCAGGTTCAATATTAGCGGCGCAAGCAACACCAACTTTGATTTCAACTTCATATTTCCCTGCCTTTTCGGGAATCCATTCGATAAAACCAGTCGAAGAAATTTTCATCCCTTCTGGAACTTCCCCAACAAGTTCAAATGTTAAGGGACATCTAATATTCGAAGAAGTTAGCACCTGATAAACATATTTCTTCCCAACATAGGCAAGCAATGGAGGATTCGAAATGATTTTCACGAAAAATTTCTGTTCATAATACAATTGCAAAGCGACTTTGTTGCTTGGCAAGCTTTGGGCATCGCCTTTAAATGCTGTTACATAAAATTCATACGTTCCTTTTGGCAAATTGTTGACAGTAAAGTCATACTTATAAACATTCGGCTTAGAGGGAATAGAATCTACAAGTGTTGTGGTTACTTTGTTTTTGTCGAAAGTATTTTGATAAATCTTAAAACCATCGGGGAAAACATAATTCATATCATTTCCCTTGTCGATAAACCAGTAAAGGTCAACTTTGTAAGTACCATCAAGGTTTTGCTCGGAGGACGCAGTTAATTGGCGAGGTGGATTTGGAACAACATTTTGGGCAAGAAGGGGAATTACACTGAAAAGAACTACAATTATTCCCAAAAACAAGTGCTGCTTTTTCATAAGTCCACCACATATAAATGAAAAAATATTAGTATTTCATTCTAAATTTAAAATTCAGAATTAAAGAATCGGGTATTGCTGTTGTTTCCTCAATTTTCAATTTAATCTCCTTTTTCTCCCAATACTCAACTTCCTTAACAATGGGCTTGTCGTCGACCCAAACGGTATCCAAACGGGTTTTCTTTACAGAATCAATCACAGTGGTATCTCGGAATATTGTCTCGAAGCGGGAGTCGAAAATTTTCCCATAACCTGTTAACCAGATTTCACGATATGGTTTGTTCAAGGAACAATTAATTTCCAGACTATTTGGGAAACTGCAAGGGTCAACAAGTGTATCTTGTGAATCTTTTGGACCTCGCCGAAGCATTAATTTCACCCAACTCCTTGGATATTCATTCAACCTCAAAGATAATGGAATACCCAACACAGGAAAGGAATCCAAATTAAAATTATATTCTCTAATACTTATTCGTCGGACTTTTTCATCGGAATGTTTACGATTTCTGTAAAGCATTACTCGGAACCAAATACGAGGAGGTTGCGTTAAAGTGTCGACATAAATTTGTGTCTTTCCAGTTAAGAAAAATTTTTCTTGGTTATTATAGTCAAAACTACTTTCTTCAACACCATTTTCGGAAAAGGAAAAGTATGATATTTCAGGGCGGATGAAAGCCTTTTCCCTATCTTTTGGTGTAATCTTAACGGGACCATCTAACTCCGTTGGCGGGGAGCAAGACCCAAAAATCAACGGTAAAGCAACCAACAAAGCAATGAGAATAAATTTCCTCATTTTTATAACTCTAAAAAATAATTGATATTCCATAAGTAAGCCCTACTTTCCTTGTTAAATAATATACTTTTTGGTTCTGATAAAGCAACATCGTACCTTCGGCACCCAAGTAAAGTTCAAGATTTGAATATGCAGGCCTGTAGCGCAGTCCACCAATCCCTTTGACCAAAGGTCCCCCAATCTGGGAACCACCCGCCAAAAATGTAACAAATGGTTGGAAATAATAAAAGCTATAAGGTAAAGTATAATCGACCCCTACAGCAGCCCAAAAGAGAGCAGGCTTCTGTTCATAAGCAAACTGTACACCATTAATTTCGTTGTTGTAGGATAGCCCAAATAACTCTTTCCCAAATTCCATACCAAATTTTATGTCGTCCCATTGTGTAAAATACAAACCCAAGCTGACATTGTTCAAAACAGAATTACTTGTAGCAATATTAGGATTTGGGAAAGATTTTCCAGCAATTCCCCGAAGATTTATACCAAAATCCCATCCCGAATGGACATTACTGCTTTCAGGATATTTCGCCAAAGGAACATTTTTGGTTCGACTTGTAGAAGATAAAACCAAATTTAAGCTTCTATCCCGATAAACATTGTCTTGTTTTGTTGTTTCCAAAAGCAAATTATTTGAGGAATTATTATAAGTTGGACGCGGAAAGGTTTGTTCAATTTCTTCCAAATTTTTATTATTCGCTTGGGCAAATGATTTATCGGAACTCTGATTTTCTTTAACTATATAAACCGTTCGAGGACTACTCGAAATTTTGGGGACAGAACTACTTTCCACGCTCGAAATAATCATCGGGGGAGTCTGAACGATTGCCTTTGGAGATTGGGGATTTGTATTAGTTTCAGGTCTTAAAAAGAAATATGTTAAAAGAAAAGTAATGATTGCGGTCGAAAGCATAAGCACAGCTGTTCGCCCAAACTTTGCAAAGAACAAAGGTTTCAAAGATGGACCTGCATCCTCGATTGTTTTAAATCTTAAAGCCCTTGCAATGTTTTGAACAGCAGAGGCGGGCGGAATAATTGAGTTAAAGTCGCTACGAACCGAACGGGCAATGGCAAGATGCTCTTTAAGTAAACTCCTAAGCTCCTCGTTAACCGAAAGAGCAAGGAATAAGTTTGGCTCTTCAGTTGCTGGCAACTCACCATCGAGAAATTCAATTATTTTTTCCGAAAAATTTCCTGTATCCATTTATCTCCCCTCTACATTTTTGACAATTCCGAAATATATGGGGCAAGTATTTCGCGAAGTTTTTCTTTCGCCCGAAAAATTCTGATCTTAACCAGTGCAAGCGAAATATTCAATAATTCTGCTATTTCTTGGTAACTCATTCCTTCGTATTCACGAAGTATGAAAGCTTCGCGATAATCAGGCGGAAGTTGCTGCAAAGCAGTATGAATCAACCCAAGCAACTCGTCCTGTTCTTCTTGGTCCGATTTGTTCTCGAAATACATATAATCTTCTAATTGCGTTGTTGTTCTACTTTGTCGTGCAAAATTCAAACAAACATTCCGAGCTATCCGAAGCAAATATGCTGGAAGATTTGTCATATCTTTCGGCTCATCAGCAGCTTTATAAAAATTCACAAATGTATCTTGAAACGCATCCATTGCATCCTCCCTATTCCCTAAAAATCGCTTACAATAAGCATAAATCCTTCCTGAATATCGCCTATATATCTCCAAAAAAGCGTATTCGCTTTCACGATTCTTTTTCGAAAGCAATTTGAATAATTCATTATCACTTAATTTCTCTATTTCATTTTGCATTCATTTCCAATAACACAAATGGATAAAAAAAGTTACACCATAAAAAAGACACTTTTAAACCCAACTTTATTATATTGCAAATTTTATAAATTCAATTTACGCTTTAAATGGGAGAAAAAATAAAGATAATTTCTGTTGTTGGGGCACGCCCCAACTTTATGAAAGTTGCACCTTTGCCCCGCATCTTTAAAAAAATGACAGACAAAATTACACATTTGATTTGTCATACTGGGCAACATTATGATTACGAAATGTCCCAAGCATTTTTCGATAACTTGGGCTTGCCCGAACCTGACTTCTATCTTGGAGTTGGCTCTGGTTCCCATTCCGAACAAACAGGCAAAATAATGATTGAATTCGAGAAGGTTTGCATTCAAGCCAAACCGGACCTTGTCATTGTTGTTGGTGATGTAAATTCTACAATTGCAGCAACCTTGACAGCAACAAAAATGGGCATATTAACAGCCCACATCGAAGCGGGCTTGCGAAGTTTCGACCGCTCTATGCCCGAAGAAATTAATCGAATTGCAACAGATTCGATTTGCGATTTCCATTTCGTAACCGAACAAAGTGGAATGGATAATCTTATTCGCGAAGGACACAAGCCCGAAAATATCTTCTTCGTTGGCAACACAATGATTGATTCGCTCGTATACATCTTGGACAAAATCGAGCAAAGCACTATTCTTTCCAATCTTGGTCTACAGAACGAAGAATTTGCACTAATGACTTTGCATCGCCCCAGTAATGTCGACGACCCAAAACAATTATCAAATTTAATCGATGTAATTGAGTTTATTTGCAATTACATACGATTAGTTTTCCCAATCCATCCAAGAACTCGAAAGAATATCGAAGAATTTGGATTGAAAAACAAGATTGAAAACATAAAGAATTTGATAGTTACCGATCCATTGGGATATATTGATTTTGTGAAATTGATGAAAAACTCTCAATTTGTAATGACCGATTCTGGGGGAATTCAAGAAGAGACTACATTTTTGAAAATTCCTTGCATAACAATGAGAACTACAACCGAAAGACCTATAACTTGTCAGATTGGAACAAATCGGCTTGTGCCACCCGAAAAGTCGAAATTAATCCAAGCAGTGCAAGATGTATTGTTTGGCTCGCCAAAGGAATCTCAAATCCCAAAATACTGGGATGGCAAGGCTGCCGAAAGAATCGCAGAGATTATTTTGAAAATTTTTAAAAAGGATAAATAAAGATGAAGATACTTGTAACTGGCGGAGCAGGATTTATCGCTTCTCACATCGTTGATGCATATATCCAAGCAGGACACAGGGTTACCGTTGTCGATAATCTTTCCACTGGACGGAAAGAAAATATCAACCCCAAAGCAGAATTTATCGAAATGGATATAACCGCCCCCAAAATTGACGAAATTATTTCCGATGCGAAATTCGACATAATCAATCATCACGCTGCACAAATGAATGTTCGGGTTTCGGTCGAAGACCCTGTCTTCGACGCTCACACTAACATCATCGGTGGTCTACGACTTTACGAATCTGCGGCAAAAAATAAGGTGAAAAAAATCATTTTTGCTTCGTCGGGGGGAACTGTCTACGGAGAACTTAACTATTTCCCCGCCGACGAAAATCACCCTTTGAACCCAATTTCTCCCTATGGTATTTCAAAACTCACAAATGAATATTACTTAAAGTACTACAAAGAGATTCATAATATAGACTTTGTTGCATTAAGGTATAGCAATGTTTATGGTCCAAGACAGAATCCTTTTGGGGAAGCAGGAGTTGTTGCAATTTTCACAAACAAAATGTTGAATGGTGAACAACCCGTAATCAACGGCGACGGCACCGCAACGCGCGATTACATCTACGTTGGCGATGTAGTCGAAGCAAATCTGATTGCTTTGGGCGAAAATGTCTCGGGCATTTTCAATATCGGCACAGGAATTGAGCGAGATGTAAATACTGTTTTCTGGACACTTAAAAACATCATCGGTGCCGTTGTCCAAGAATTCCACGGGCCACCAAAGCCCGGAGAACTTCAGAGAAATTCCCTTTCCTACCAAAAATTCCATCAATTAACGGGATGGGAACCAAAAGTTTCTTTCGAAGAAGGGCTAAGATTAACTGTTGAATTTTTTAGAAAAAATTTTCAATAAATCATCTGCACACCAACGTAGGGGCGACCGGCTGGTCGCCCCTACAAGATATTAAATTATTCGGTGGTTTGACCGATAACTCTCGTTCGCGACCATAAGGGAATTCATTCCGGAAAGACATCGGATGTTTTCGAAACATCCGATGTCTGAAAAATACTTGTAGGGGCGAACCTATGTGTTCGCCCCCTATTCCAGTGTGTTGTTCAAACCTTGCCCCTGCATTTGGGGGAAACACATAGATTTGCTCCTACGATGGTGATGATGATGGAATGGTTGGGAATTGTGTTTTTTTGTAGGGACGAATAATTATTCGCCCCTACAAGATATTAAATTATTCGGTGGTTTGACCGATAACTCTCGTTCGCGACCATAACGGAATTCATTCCGGAAAGACATCGGATGTTTTCGAAACATCCGATGTCTGAAAAATACTTGTAGGGGCGAACCTATGTGTTCGCCCTGTTCCAGCATTTTTGGAACAGACACATAGGGTTGCATTTCGTAGGCGATGATGCCGTGAAAAGAGTTGGGCATTATTTTTGTTTTGTAGGGGCAATTCAAGAAATGCCCCTACAAAAAAAATTTATTGTTTTTAAATTTAAAATATAGGGTGGATAGTCTTGAGTAATCACCATTAATTTTTAAATTTTTACCTCTTTCTCTTTTTGGGATTCTTAATCACAGGGGGAGCCTCACGGTAGTCAATCAATGTATAGTCCATATGGATATAATGTCTTCCAACACTTTCAGTATCGTCGGTTTTGAAACTTAGTTTTTGCTCAACAGTTGTAAATAAATGGACAGGGACACTTCTAAGCTTTGAAATATCAATAAATCCATAAGCATTGATTACAGCAGAGACCTTCATCAAATTTTTCTGATGTTGCAATTTTAAGGAACCTTGCCCAGTTCGGATAAATTCACTTCGGATGACTGTTTCGCCAAGCGTATCGAGTTCCCCTACCATTTTGAAGAGCATAGTATGATTTATTCGCGGAACTGGGATGCCATTTTCGGGCAAATCTTCTGTTACTCGCACAAGCCAAGTCTCATTTTTCTTTTTGCAAGTTTCATTAATAGCAAAGAACAAGTGCGGTTGAAAAGGTCCGCCCGGGGCTCGACCGCTTTTGGAAGAATCATCCACCCAGAAATTCATTCGATTCCCAAGTGAATCTATTTCGATTTGGATCTTTCTATTTTTCCAATCTGTTTCAAAATACTCTACAAAATTAGTATCCTGAAAATCTCTCCCCTTGAACTCCAATAATTCAATGCTGAGTAAAAAAGTTCCGCTTTTATTTGCCTTTTCACAAACAACTTGGTAAATTTCATTGCGTACTTTTAACAATGGCTTCCCAAAGTCAATCAAAATGCTGTCGTACGAATGAACAAGATAAACCAAAGTATCGCCTGTTTTGAAATTATATTTAAAACAGTATATCATACTATCCTTTGTTTTATTCTGATTGGGAACTTGATTGGACAAAGCAGAAAAATGTAAGAAAATAACAGAAACTAAAAAATAAAGAATAGCGAACTTTTTACTCACTTCCATAAATTATCCCTCCAGCCACTAAATCTTCATTTTCGTAAACAACAACTGATTGTCCCGGGGTTATAGCCCTTCTGGGATTAAGGAAGTCGACTTCCAAAGTTCCATCTTGCATAACTCGACAATGGGCTTTCTCGCCAGCATCCTTATATCGAATTTTCACTAAATACTCCTTCCCTTCATCAATAGCCTCGTATTTCATCAGATTTAAATTATTCGCAAATAACTTATTCGATTTTAATCCTTCATCTATATCTACTTCAATTGTATTCGTTTCGGGAATTATTCTTTTCACATATAAAGGCTGATGGTAGCTTATTCCAAGACCTTTCCTTTGCCCAATTGTGTAATTCACATAGCCGGAATGCTTGCCAACCACCACTCCACGAAAAACGATATCCCCTTCGGAAATTAATTCCGTTCTTGCAGAATATTTTTTTAACACATCCCGATAGTTATTTGATGGAATGAAACAAATTTCTTGACTTTCGGACTTATTAAAAACCTTCAGCCCGAAGTCCTGTGCAATTTTTCGCACTTCGCTTTTTAAAAACTCTCCCAGTGGGAAAATTGTTCTACGAAGCTGTTCCTGCGAAAGTCCCCAAAGGAAATAGGATTGGTCTTTTGTTTTGTCTTTTGCCATTTTAATGTAGTATCGCCCCGAAGATTTATCAAAAGCTAACCTTGCGTAATGTCCAGTAGCATAATAATAGCAATCGTATTCGTCTGCTTTCTTCAAAATTTCGCCCCATTTGATAAGAGGATTACACAAAGAACACGGGTTCGGAGTTCGCCCACTTAAATACTCTTCGACAAAATTGCTAATAATCTTCTGACGAAAAACTTCCGAAAGGTCGATTATATGATGCTCTATTCCAAGTTGTTCGCAAACATCGCTTGCATCAATGATTGATTGATAGTTGCAGCAACCAGAAGTGCTATTTTGAACTTTACAATCATCGGTAATTTTTATAGAAGTAACAGTAATTGCAATAACCTCATAACCTTGCGATTTTAAAATCGCAGCAGTTGTGGATGAATCAACACCTCCCGATAATCCAACAAGAACACGCTTCTTATTTATTGTGGTCATTTTATATTCAAAAATTTAATCTGTTTTAGACGATTTTAATTTTTAAAAAATTTATTGAAACAATTTTATTTCAACTTCGTATATTTGAATGGATAAATTTTAAGGAGGGGAAAATGAAATTAAGATTAACATCTATTCTGTTAACCATAGCCCTGATAATGTTTGGCTGCGCCTCGCCTAATAAATCGAGGGAAGATTATTTCGGCTACAATAATACACCCAAATTTGAGAAGAAAGAAAAACCGAAGCAAGAGGTAAAACCCTACGTTTATTCATACTCTGAAGATTCAAAATCCCGTTACTCCGATGAAGCAAGACAGCAGAATGTTTATATTTTCAACAACTATTATCCTTACCCATACGACCCAAGATTCGTCGAGTTTTACGACCCATACTCATTCAATGTTTTTCTACAAATAGGAAATCCTTATTACGACCCATTTTGGGATTATCGCTATGTTGTTATGCCATACTCTCGTTCAAACTTTTACATTGTTTACCCATATCCATATTGGGATTATTATTGGTGGCGACATCGCCCGCATATAATTTATGTTCCCGACGATGGCTGGAAAGAACCAAAAACACGCACGGTCCGGGACTTCGGTCCATCTCGCGGAAATTACAAATTTGACGACCAAGCAATTCCTACAAAGGAATCACGTAGCTCACAACGAGGCGGAGAATCTTCCACTAAATCAAATTCCAAGCCTTCTGAGACTCCAAAAAAGGCAGATGAGCCAGTTAAACTTAAATTGCCCGAAAAAAACGAAACCCCACGCTCTGATTCTCCTAAAACAAAAGAAACGCCCAAGTCTGACTCTCCAACAAAACAGGAAAGAAGTTCAACAAGACCGAGGTAATAAATGAGAAAATTTTTATTTCTGCTTGGCTTAACAATTTTCTCTTCGAATCTCCTTTTTTCGCAATTCATCGAAGATGCTCTTCGCTACACAATTCCAAATTCAATGATTACGCCATATTCGGCAAGCTTCGGTGTTTCATTCTATGGTTTATCGGACGATGTATCGGGTTTGTTCTTCAACCCTGCTGGTCTACTCTACATTCCAAAAGGGGAATTATCCATTGGCTTGGGATTTACCCGAAACATCGCCGAGTCCGAATATTTATTCAACAAAATCGAGCGCATAAGTAATTCAAGTTATTTAACCCACGTTGGCTTTGCAACTCCAATACGAGAATTCGGGAACAAAGTGGTTGGTGGCATTGCCTATTTTCACGAGAATAACTTCCTCAATTACTTAGACTATTCCGCATTCAATCCCACAAGTTCCTTAATTAACTCTCTTGCTCAATATGGTCCAAAAGACACCAACACTAATATCCCCTACTTCTTATGGCTTGCAAACAATAAATTTTATACTCCAGTCAAAGATTCCGTTAAGCAAGATGTCTTCGTCAACGAAGACGGTGGATTACATAACATCACCGGTGGTTTCGCTGTTTCCATTGCCAAAAACGTATCCGTTGGCGTATCATTGACCGGAAAATTTGGGAAGTTCACTTACTATCGAGAATTTAAAGAATCTGATATATTGAATAAATATAACTTCTTCGATTCGATAAATTATTCCAACATAGATTTTAATAATTTTACACTGAAAGAAAACCTTACGCAAAAGGTTTCTGGCATTACAGGGTCCATTGGTGTAATCGGAACCTGGGAAAAGTTCTTCCGTTTTGGTGCAACAATAAAATTTCCCACCTATTACGAAGTCGAAGAAGAGTTTCGCAGAGATGCATATGCCCAATTCGACGATGGATGGAAACCCAATCCCTACGAACCGAAAGAAAATTCTTATAATTCATATAAAATCACAACACCTTTTGTCTACGCTGCAGGCGTCTCCTTAAAAATTCTCGATTTTCTCTTTGCCGCTGGAGTGGAGTATTTCGATGTCACCCAATTGCGATTCTCCGATGCCCCGCCTGAAATCGACCGATTAAATTCTCGGATTGTTCGAGAATTAGTAGGACAAGTCAAATGGGGATTCGGTGTACAATATTCCCCGCCAATACTTCCTTTTGAATTTCGAGCAAGCTACTCTTCGATTACTTCGCCATACACAGCCGATATCCCAAATGCCACTACCAATATTTATTCTGTTGGTATGGCTGTTTATCTCGCTTCGAATGTCAGATTGGAACCTACTTTTCAATATACAACAAATTCTATCCTAAGAACAAATTACACAACAGCAGAAACCGACCCAGCAAAAAATTATAAACTCAACCTAAGCCCCATTAAAATTGCATTGCAACTTACTTACAGAGGCTTTTGATAAAATTTAGTTAAAGAACTCGAAAAGTTTTCTCGATGCCCACCTAAAAGAATCAACAAGGTGGGCAATTGTTTTTTGAAGATTAAACTCAATGAATAAAGAAAAATATCTACTTACTTTTCAAAATCAAAAGTTTTCAACCAGAGGGTAAATATTGTCAATCTCACTTTGAATTTGTATAGTTTCTTTAAGCACACCAACAATTTTACAGAATGACTGAACATCTTCGAGCGATAATTCCCGATTTTTCCTATCTTTTAGCCATTTTTCACAAACTCTGTATCCACCGATGAAGTAATCGAAGACATCAGGCTCAATCCCTTCGAAATAATTTTCGCTGTTTATGTAAATTCTCCCAGTGTTGGCATCATACTCGATTTTGTCAACTTTGCTATCACCCGTGCCTTGAAATTTAGCCCCGGGTCGAACCGAATCCTTCAAAAGATGCAAATTTGCAAGTCGTTCACCTAACCTAGCAATTTTGTTAAAAACACTGTAATCTCTTGCAAAAGGAATCCTCGGAAAATCAATTTTCAAATATTCAGCATATTTAGTTCGATATGTATTTGAATATAGAATTGCATAAATGTAATACAAAATTTTCTCGGGCGAAGGTATCTCATTATAAAGTCCAGCGAGTTTCTCAAAAATTTCACCTGAAATATTTGGCTTATGCACAATGGAATAATCAGCCCGTGGTTCAAAAATCAACCAAGAGCTTAGTTTAACACTCTTCTTTTTTGGTTTTTCCTGCTTGGTATAAAGGTAAAGTGGGAAAAGATAATTAATATCAAGTGAACTTATTGATGTAGCACCAGAGATAATTGTATTTGAAATAAAAGCAAATCTCCAAGTTTCAGGACTTCTTGATCTTCTGATTGTAATCAGCCCCAGATTTTCGCCCATTAACATATCTTGCATAACTTCTTTTCGTGTTCTTTCTACGACAGAATCGTGATAAAACACCCATCTCTCATCAAATGGGCGATAAAGGAGCTTGACAATATGCTTTTGCCAATTTGGTTCTTGCATAACCTCTTTTCGTGACTCGGAAAGCTTGAACTTACTGGTATCATACAAATTGAATGTGTATTTGATTACTTCATCAGGAAGGTTTTTATCGACGAACTGCCGAATTCTGCGTTCCAAAACATTCCTATCAAACGCAACAGCAAAATCATCTCGTGCAGTAACAATCCCAACACTATTTACTGGGAAAATATCTGTAATTTTCGAAAATTTCTCATAAAAACTCAACAAATCCTCATCTCTGGGCTTAAATAGGTAATAATCAGGTTTGGGTTGAAGTTGTGTCCACTCTGTATTTGTTATGTTATGTGTTCTTAGCCATTCATATTTCTCTTCTCTTGTTCCCCAGATTTCCGAATGAAGTATTTTTTTCTTTATTTTCTTCGGTCTCTGCTTGTTCGATTTAGTTTTAACAAATATCCCAATAGCAACACCTTGCTGAATATCGAAGACATTTTCATCAATTCCACCACCTGGTGTTCGTTCCTTTTTCCTGCTACTACCATGAAGGTCAAGAATATAAATTTCGTCAAAAGTTTTCAGCAAAGACTGCCTCATTCCGCGAAAAGTAGGGTTATCGAGATAACTATGGTTCGTTATAAAACCCAAAATACCTTCGCCCGCCTGCTCAATTTTCCATTGAGCAAAACGAATGAATTTTACATAGTCATCTTGTAACCACTTCGGATTCTTTTCTTTAAGTGGCTTGCCATCGACTTGATAATATTCCTTAATCTCTTTCCTTATCCATTCACCAACATTAGCAGAATGCCCCGAATATGGAGGGTTTCCTATTATCACGAGAATTGGCTTTTCTTTTTTCACTTGGTTGGCTAAATGCGATTCTCTTGAAAGCGAGGCTATCCCCGGAAGAATGGTTTGTTCAAGTTCAGTCATTTCAAGCGTATTCGTTAGGTAAAGCTTAAACCTCTCGCCATCTTGTAATTTATATCCAAGTTCCTCAAGCAAGAAGGAAATTTTCAAGTGACCAATGGCATAGGGAGCCATCATAAGTTCAAAAGCAAAGAAATTCTCGAGAATATGTTCTTTTATAAATTTGCTCCTACCCCCTTCGCCATAAATTGCAGTGAACTCCTCAACTGCTACTTTTGCTGCTTCGGCAAGGAAAGTTAATGTCCCTGCTGCTGGGTCTAAAACTGTAACCTTTCGGTTTGCAATTCCACCTTCCAAAGCAAATTGATTCTTCAGGACCTCATCGACAGAACGAACAATATAGGACACAACAGGTTCGGGAGTGAAATAAACACCGCGTTTTTCACGTGTGCTTTGGTCATATTCACTTAGGAAGGTCTCGTAGAAGTGGACAATGGGGTCGCTTCCTTTATGCTGGTGAAAATACTCATCCAGAATTCTATACACGTCAGTTACAGCAAGTACATCTGAAATGTCATCAATTATCCACTCCATTTGTTTAGGAAGATTCCCAAACGAAATGAACTTGAATAAATCTTTAAGTATACCAATTGTCTGAGGAATATTGCTATAAGCAAGATTTCTATTAAATCCATCATTAGAACGAGTCCTTGCCGCAAATAATCCATAGGTAATTGTCTGCGAAAAAAGGTCAGAAAATTCCAATTCCTTCAAATCCGAAATTAAGTATTTATTGAAAGCATCATAAAATCCTCTTAAATCTTGGGAACGATTTTCTTTTAATTCATTTGCAACAATTTCTTTAAGGAACTTTGTTCTTTTTGCAAGTTCCCCAGCAAGAGTTTTAGCATCATAAACTTTTGGCAGAGAAAAAGAGAAAAATTTTTCTAATAATTGGAATAGCTCCTTTTCCTTTTGCTTTGGGGGTACTGTTTTCAGGTTATTCAAAACAAAGGGACTACAAATTTGGACACTTTCGGTCAACTGCCCATTTCGGTAAAGTCGAAATTCAAGAAAATTGGTTAATATTAAATTTGGAAAAGTTTGAAGGTATTTGATTAATTGTTCCGATTCTTCCACTTTGTCCAAATTTTTATTTGGTTCCTTTGCTTCGATGTAGCCTGTAATATGCTGTCTGCCGTCCCAAATCCGAAAATCAGGGTTTCCTGCTTCGGTTTTCTTTGGCAGTACAGTGATGTAAACACCAATTAAATTCTGAGCTTGGCAATATTGCTCAAGAAGTTCTTTTAATGCAGGATAAAAGCTCTCTTCCCGTGCATCACCTTGCTCAAAAATTTCGGTAATCTTGTTTAGATAATCTTCAATGATTCCAAACATTAACTTTTCATTAAATAGCAAAAAACCAACATCGAATCGTTGATAAGCTCATTTGCTTATCGAACGACCTTTCCAAAAAAGCTTTTCTTCTATTTTACCCAGAATACTTTCTTGCTACGAACAGTCGTTGGTCCTTCGACACGGACGAAATAGACACCATCGCTCAAAATATTATTGTAAATCCTAAATTCTTGTTGAGTTGGGCTGGAAAATTCGTACTCTGTCGAAAAGATAATATTCCCGAAAATGTCGGTCAAAGTTATCTTATGAATACCCAATTCAAGAGGTTCAAAAACTACATCGATAGAATTTTCGCTGGGATTGGTTGTTACCATAAAGATTGGACCTGGTTGAGGCTCGAACAACCGCAAGCCCCCACTCTTGCATACATTTTTCAACGAAAAACTGCCATTTGTTTCTTTGAAAACAACAAACCCTTTCGCTGTCCGAGTATTACGGATTGCAACACTTGTTGAAGTATCGTTCCCAAGTTTGGCTCGGAAGTTCAAAAGGGCAATTGCCGAATCAGAATTTATTGGTTTGAGTGGCAAGTTGTTGATTACTATTTTGGTTCTGCCATCTTCGATAGTCCCTTCCGGCGTTGAACCAATAGGCTCCATCAATGTGTAGTTGAAAGAAATTTCGGTGGAAATACTCTGATGGAAATCAGTTACATTTTTAACATTTTTCAAATAAATTGGCAACAAAAACTCTTCGCCTGTATTAGCCTCGACATTGCCGACTGAAATTTCTGCAGTCGAAGGCAGAACTTCGAACGAGCCATCAATTTCTGTAAAATTGATAAACCCGTCGATAGCCGTAGTAGAATTAATATCAAGCGGAGTTTGTGTAACACTGCTATTTAAAACCTCGAATGAGATTTGCAACAGCACATTTGTCGTTGGCGTAATTGGGACATTGTCGAAAGAAATCGAGTTACTCCCCAAGTTAGTTGTAACATTTGGCGTAACAGAAACGAACTTTAGAAGCGATTGGTCGTAGTTTATTTTTGTTCGAACCTTAGTAGTCCCAGATTTATCCAGCATAATTCCATTTTTAATCAAAACCGGAATTGTAACAATTTCGCCTATCAAACCCGAGTGCTTCTCGATTACAATATCGGCTCTGGAAGCAACAGGATTGCTAGTAACAAAGATAGAATCGTTGAAATCACAGGGTTGACCAGTTAGCCTCAAATAAGCTTTTAAAGCATCGGATGTTTGAGCCAAATATCGTATTGAAACGGAAATAGACGACATCGCTGGAATATTCCAAGGTAGATTGGGAGAGAGGATTGTCACTTGCGGGTCGGTAAATACCGCGTTGCTAATTGTCAATTGCCGATTCGACACATTTTTTATACTTATTACAGTATCTTTCGGAACACCAACAACACCAAAAACCACAATAGGCTGGCGGTCAATTTGGGGACTTAGAACAACGCCGTGAAGTGTAACTGTTTGAACAGTTTGACAATAACTATCAATGATCTTCAATTCACCATCGAAAGTTCCTTCGTTTGCACTATTCAATACAACCTTAACTGTTTGTGTTGATGAGGCAGGAACTGAAATTGGAACTGCGCTTTGAATACTAAAAGGAGCAGATGTATTTAAATCCAGATTCAGAGCGACATTCCCAGTGTTTTGAACTTGAACATCAAGAACTTTTTCTTCGCCCGGACAAATAACCCCAAAATCTAACTTATCGATGTTTGCTTTAAATGAACGGTCGGCACTGAAAACTTTCAACGGGATGGTGTAGCTCGGAGAATTTTTTGCATTACTCGTAATCACCAAATCTGCTGAAAGAAGACCTTTTGTAACCGGCGAACATTTTATCGTCAATGAATACTCACCCGATGGTGGTACCGAAACAGCACCGGGATTGGACGGAACAAAGGAGAATTCCGTTGCGTTGGCTCCCGTGAATTCAAACTTGGAAATTTCAAGATTCAAAGCCCCGGTGTTTCTAATTTTTATCGTGGTATCGATAGAAGTTCGCTTGCAATCAATTGTATCAAATTCGATTGATTTAACTGTCGAAATTTCGGGGAAACCACTTCCCGAGCCAAAAATTTTCGACTCGAATCTTCCTTTGTTAGTGTTGAAAACGATTTTACTACTCCTATCAGAAGCATCGGATGGGGTGAAAGATATGTCAAATTTCAAACAAGATTGAGGTTGAACAGTAATATTTGTCGTTCCTCCCAAAATCTTGAAATCGCCCTGGTCACCGCCAGAAATACTGATGGAAAATATCGTTAATGGCTCAACCCAGTTATTGCAGAAAATGGTCTGCTGGGGTAAATTCTTTGTTTGACCAACAACGCCAGAGCCACAATCAACATCAAGCGGATAAATCCATCCGGTTTGTACAGATAGTCGATTCCCATCGCAAGCAGAAGTAACAAAGTCAAAAGTAAAATTATGATAAGCAGAATCGGGAAACGGAGATATAGCAAGTTTTACATTTCTGCTCGAATCTTTTTCGAGTTTAAAAGGTGGCGGTGCTCCACCCCAATCAAGAACCGACACATTATTGAAAGGCGAAGTAACCCCGGGTGGGTTAACCATAATAAAGTTATTCCTTGCTTTGATTTTTACAGATACTTCGTAAGGCGTGGATTGATTTGTAAACGAAATGTTTCTTTCAACAACATCCAAAGCTGGTAAAAATGCTCCCGGCACTTTATATGTAAAAGTATCGCTTACAGAAAAAGGCTTATAAACCAGTTCAACATTACCTCCGTCGCAATCAGAAGTAAACTTAATGCGACAAGGTGCAGGTGGCCCAATCGTCCCGATTGTATTCAATATATTTGAATAAAGGTTTCTAAGCTCTTCTTCGCTGGGAACAGTCTGATATGCTTGGCCATAAGGCGTTCCCGAACAAATATTATTTAATTCAGTCGGTACATCAAAGCCAAGAGTAATGGCATAAATTGTAACATCGTATTTCCTTGCAGAATCAAGAATTTGGGAAACCCAAACATTTACACGGCTCGGTGGCGGAGATGAGCGACCCTCGTGCTTCCCATCGGTTAAGAAAATTACGACAGGTTTGTATTTCGCATTCCTTGCAACAAGCAAAGCCCCGGGATTGCCAAGCCAATCGTAAAGGAAGCCGGCGTTGTAATCTGTGCCGCCTCTTGGAGCTAAAAGTGCTGTGTCCAGCCCCTTGTTGAGCCACCATTTACTATTTGTAAAATTACGAACAAGAACATTTTCGTAATCGAACAAAGTAATTGCAGCTTCCCATCGGCTACTGTCGGCTGGCAAGGACTTGATGGCATTCCGAGCAGCTTGGCGAACTACATCCATCTTTGTCTTTCCGGGGATTGTGCTCGGCTCCGACATAGACTGGGATATATCGATTGTCAAAATCAAGGAAAATTTAGTTTGCCCTACCGGAGGACACATAACACTTTGAATGGCGCGTGAAATTGAGTTTTCCAGCACGGTAAAATCGCTCGACGAAAAATCTCGAACTTCTTTTCCATCTTTATCCCAAACCTTAAATTCCAAAAGTATCGTCGGATAGGTTACTGGAAAAACTTCGGTAATTTCCACTCTTTGGCTCAAAAGATAATTTACCCAAAGAGGAATTAACACCAAAACAAGTAAAAATTTAATTTTATTCATATCTCCCTCCAATTATCCAAAACAATAACAAATTTATTCAATAGGAGTTACAATTTCAATATTAACTGTTCGACAGTAGAAACGACCTTCGGGCAAATCATTGTTATAGAGCAAAATTGTTTCGCCAAGCCCGCGTGCATATCTCGGGTCGATTCCGAGCACTTTTGCTGTTTCTTGTGCGCGCCTCAAAGAAAGCTCCATATTTGTGCTTTCATTGCCAATTCTGTCGGTATAACCTTCTATCTTCACAAGAGAATTAGGCTTAATTTTCATCTTCGCAAGTTGTGCAATTTTCAAATTATCGCCCGTGATAGTTGATTGTCCAAAACCAAACAGAATCAAGCTAAACCGGTCGATTTGTTTGTCGGCAACTCGCTCAAAAATTTTCTTTTGTATTGTTTGGACTTCAACTGGCAATTCCTGTGTCCGCGATTCCCAGCGCTTATTGTCTTTGTCCACAACAACAAGTTTATATTTCAAAGGCTCATCAAGTTTTGGGACATTCCTTTGCTCTAATGCAACATCCCATTCGATAACTTCGGGCACATCCCCTTGTCCTTCGAAAACTTTAACTATTCCTTGACTTTGCAAAGTAACTAATTGCCATTTGTCAACACCAATCTGGGTTTTAACTTTTGGCTTGAATCTGAACTTCGGCGGGTTAACTTCGCGCAATGTATCTTCGACCACCAGTGGTTCGAGAATTTGGGGAATATTTGAATATATTTCTACACGACGATTTTCGGCAACACCATCGGGGTCGTTAGGATTCGATGGATTTTCGGGTAAATTCCTTGCCTCAATTTTAATTCTCTCGGGGTCAATCTTCCAAACATTAACAAAATAATCCCGAACCGCCTCGGCTCTTCGCCGGGATAGTTCCAAATTGCCTTTTTCGGCTCCTTGGTCGCTATTGCATCCAACAATAGTCAGTTCGGCTTGTGGGTATTGCGATACCCTTTTGCCTATAATATTCAACATATTATGGTAGATATCGAGCGTATTATACCCATAAAGCTTGCGGACAGAAAAATCTTTGGCCTCGGAAGGACTTAGTAAATTGTACCGCTTTGGAATTTCTGCTGAATTTTCATCGAAAAACACATAGCCCAAGATTGGATGCGTTTGAGTAGATAGAAACTCCTCGATTTTCAAAACAGTTACTGGTAATTCGCGTCCGTTTTCGTCAAGACTCACTGCGTCGATCGATGCTTCAAGGTAGGGAGCCGATGGCGGGATGGGATAATCAGGCAGCGGGGGCACTATTGGTGGAGCCACAGGCGGAGGTATTCGCTTGACTTTTCTCGGTGAATATACAAAGTTCACACCCGCAGAAAAATTAAACGCTTTCCACTCGCTATTCGATGTGATATTATTAAATCTCAACTTAATTGTTGCATTAGGAACCAAAAAGAATGTACTGCTTTGGTTCATTGGCAACCAATAGTTAGCACCAAAACCCAACCCAAAAGCCAACTTGTTTATATTGGGAATTTCTCCTTGGAAATGGTTCCTTACCCTTGTCCTTTCTATCGCAAATACCCCGTAGGATGGACTGACAATTTCTTCCTTTTGTTCATAATCGTACTTCAAAAGATAGTCGAAAGTGGGTCCCAAATAAATGCGAAATTGGGGCGTAAGCCTATATGATACAGCCAAGTCCCCTTCAAAAGCATTCAACGTCGCCTTCATCGAATGTTCGAATTCGCCCCAGACGCCTTCTTGGTGTGGAGTCGAAACATACTCCTTCTCGATTTTGGTCAATTTCGCACCCAAATTTGCATAGCCAGCGTTCAATTGCAAAGAAAAATCAGAATTAATGGGAACAGAAAAAAACGCTCCGAAATTATAATTCAGCCCAAATCCCGTCTCGAATCGAGGACAGCAACTTGGAATGTTAGGAAAATCAATCCCCTTGAAATTCGCAGTGTGGAAGTTGAGTCCCCCCGAAAAGCCAACCCCAAGCGAAACCCTATTGGTAAATGGCTGGTCGAGGTACTCTGTTGTGAACAAGAATTGATGGGCAACCAAACAAATCAATACAATGAGTAACAATTTTCTCATATATTGCTCCTAAAAAGCATTTACTTCTTTCTCAATTGCAAAATAACAAACTTCGTGTTTTGTTAAATAGAAAATTACAAAAATCTTTATGAAAAAAGTAAAAAAACATTTAAATAAATTCAAAAATATTAATCAAAAAGTGTCGTCAATTTGTTTTTTAACTAAACAATAAAATGTTTAAAGAAACATTGAAATTTTTAAAAGCACTCGCAGATACTCAAAGATTGAAAATTCTGGCTCTTTTAAGCCACGAAGAATTATGCGTTTGCGAGTTAAAAGAAATCATAGGTTTTACAATGGCTACAATTTCGCAACACCTTGCAATACTCAAGGACGCTAACATACTTATCGACAGAAAAGAAAAAAAATGGATTTTCTATTCAATCAACTGGGAAGGTTTGGAGGAAGAGTTAAAAGAAATATTGAAAAAGGTCTTAGAAACGATTAGCAACGACAAAATTATATTGCAAGACATTGAAAAATTAAAAAATTTGGATAAATCGCCCCGATGTTCCGTACCAAATTAAATCATTTACAGATATTTCAAAAGTAGAGGGTAAAATGGAATGGAAAAAGGAACTCAAAAGGTTTTTGCTTTTTGCAACAATATTTCTTGTCTTTTATTTTCTACCAATAGGAACGCAAAGATTCGACAATGCGATATTTGAATCACTTGAGTTAACGAAATGGTATGCACGCGAACATGTTTTGTTGTGTCTAATCCCTGCTTTTTTTATTTCGGGAGCAATCAGTGTATTCGTAAAACAGAAAACCGTTCTAAAATATCTTGGAAGCAGAGCAAATCGCTTTTTGGCATACGGGGTAGCATCGGTTTCAGGTGGAATTCTGGCTGTTTGCTCTTGCACTGTGTTACCCTTGTTTGCTGGCATTTATCATCAGGGTGCTGGGATTGGTCCTGCAACTGCTTTCCTTTATTCTGGTCCAGCAATAAATGTATTGGCAATTGTATTGAGCGCAAAAGTTCTGGGCTTGGAAATTGGCTTCGCTCGCGGAATTTTTGCCGTTGTCTTTAGTATTGTAATTGGGTTATTAATGGAATTCATTTTCAAAAAGGATGATATAATAAGATTGAATCAAATTCCCGAAGAAACAGAACAAAAAAATGATGGACGAAAACTTTGGCAGGATGTAATATTCTTCCTTTCTTTGGTTGGCATTCTTGTTTTCGCCAATTGGGGGAAACCAGTTGAAAATTCAGGAATTTGGTATAACATTTTCGTTTACAAATGGACAATAACAGCTTTGTTTTCTGTTTTGCTTGGCTTTGTATTAATTCTATGGTTCAAAGCCAATTGGAAAATCATATTAATAACTGCTTTGGTAATTATCATAACACAAATAATCTTCACTAATGTACTAATCACTTTCACGGTTGGGGTTGCAGGTTTAACGATTGTTTTAGCAACAGGCAAAGAAGACTTGAAGAATTGGCTATACTACACTTGGGATTTCACAAAGCAAATTGTCCCACTGCTCTTCATCGGGGTATTGATTGCTGGCTTTGCTTTTGGAAGGCCCTTGCACGAAGGAATAATCCCCAGCCAATGGGTTTCCACAATTGTAGGTGGAAATTCAATATTCTCAAATCTTTTTGCCTCGATTATGGGTGCTTTTATGTACTTTGCAACATTAACAGAAGTTCCAATTGTACAAGGACTTATTGGAAGTGGTATGGGCAAGGGTCCGGCGTTGGCTCTTTTGCTTGCCGGTCCGGCGCTTTCGCTTCCAAATATGCTTGTTATCAGAAGCATCTTGGGAACAAAGAAAACCATAGTTTATGTTTCTCTTGTTGCAATTTTTTCGGCTTTAACTGGTTATATTTTTGGTATGTTAGAATAACGATGAATTGCAATGAAAAAAGGCATTTTGTTTAGTTTACTTATTTTAGCCTTTTCACTTTGTGCTAATTTAACTTTTAGCATAGCGGAACAGAACAGGCTTAAAATCGAAGTGATTTATTTCCACGCTACAATACGATGTGAAAGTTGTTTACTCATCGAAAGACAAACACGAGAAACTATCGAGCAGGTTTATTCAACAAATTTGAAGGATGGAACACTTTCTTTCAGCTCGCTGGATTTCCAGGATGAGCAAAGTAGCGAACTTGCCGAACGATATGAAATCGATTCCCAAACCCTCATTGTTCAAATTTCCAACGGTAGCAAAGTTATAAAATGGAAGAAATTGGAAAAAATATGGGAATATATGAACAACTACGAAAAGTTTCGTAAATACATAGTTGAAGAAATAAACGAATATTTAAAGGAGGTACAAAATGGCGAAAGTAAAAATTAAAGTTCTTGGACCCGGGTGCCCCAAATGTCAAGCATTAGAACGACGGGTACGCGAAGTGGTCGAAAAAAACAATTTCGACGCCGAAGTAATCAAAGTTGAAAATCTTATGGATATAATGAAATATGGTGTGATGATTACCCCAGCACTTGTTATAAATGAAAAACTTTATGCGAGCGGAACACCACTGCCCAGCACCGACAAATTAACAGATTGGATTAAGCAGCATTTGGACTAATTTTTGAAAATTCAAGCAATTATTACAATTACAAGTTCCCAAACCAAGCCTTGTTAAGTTGGGGGGTGGAAAATTTTCTTTAAATGTTTAACTTATCTTAATTCTATGTTTGTAAAATCGTAATTATTTCGTTCAATATCATAATAGATAAATCTCTTAACAATTTCCATCTTTCTGTTAGTTAAATCTGGTAAATAATTAATAAATTTGCTTTTTTTTGAAGCCAAAAAATGAGTTTTCCAAAACGCACTGCAACTTGTGGGGAGCTTCGCGAAAGCGACGAAGGGAAAGAAGTAATACTCAATGGCTGGGTTGCCAATATCCGCGATATGGGCGGGCTGATTTTCATCGACCTTCGCGACCGATACGGCATTACTCAATTAGTAGTTGTCCCCGAGGAAAAACCTACGCTCGCCGAAAGAGTTAAAGAGCTTCGAGCTGAATTTGTCATCTGGGCAAAAGGGAAAGTCCGCCGAAGGGAAAACCCAAACCCCAAGATTCCAACTGGATTCATCGAAATCGAGCTCGATGATTTCGGGATTTTGAATCGCTCCGAACTTCCCCCTTTCGAAGTCTCCGATATAGCCGAAATTTCGGAAGCGACAAGGCTCCGCTACCGATTTCTCGATTTGCGAAGACCTTCGGTTCAGAAAAGATTCATTGTCCGCAACGAAATTTACCAAGTAATCCACAAGTATTTTCACGAAAATAACTTTGTCGAAATCGAAACCCCATTCCTTACAAAATCCACTCCCGAAGGAGCCCGAGATTTCCTTGTACCTTCTCGTTTGCATAAGGGAAAATTTTATGCTCTGCCTCAATCGCCACAACTATACAAACAAATTCTGATGATTTCGGGCTTCGACCGCTACGTCCAAATTGTTAAGTGCTTCCGCGACGAAGACTTGCGAAGCGACCGCCAACCTGAATTCACTCAAATCGACGTGGAGATGTCTTTTGTCGACAGAGAAGATGTTATTTCCATCACCGAAGGGCTATTTTCCCGCCTATGGAAAGAAATACTCGGAATTGAAATTCAACCACCATTTCGTCGCCTAACTTACCAAGAAGCAATGTCCCGATTTGGAAGCGATAAGCCCGATTTACGCTATGGCTTTGAACTTCGCACTTTAACAAACATTTTTGAACAAGCAGATTTTAAAATATTCCAAGAAACTATTTCCACAGGCGGAATAATTGCTGGATTCAATGCAAAAGGATGTGCTCATTACTCACGGAAACAAATTGATGAACTTACCGAATTGACTAAAAAATTCGGTGGGAAAGGATTAGTTTGGTTCAAAAAAGCAGACGGAATAATATCTTCACCAATAGCAAAATTCCTTTCCGAAGGAATTATCGACCATTTGCAAAAAGAGACAAATCTCGAGGATGGAGACCTATTGCTAATTGTGGCAGACCAATGGGAAAAGTGTTATTCAATTCTTGGTGCTCTACGCAAAGAAATTGCTTTGCGAACAGGAACTATTGAAAAAGTAAAGGATAAATTTTCGTTCCTTTGGGTTGTCGATTTCCCACTTTTCGAATTCGATGAAGAAGAGAAGCGGTTGGTAGCCAAGCATCATCCTTTCACTGCACCAATGGACGAAGATTCGGAAATATTAGAAAGCGAACCGCTGAAAGCTCGGGCTAAATCCTACGACATAGTTGTTAATGGCGAAGAAATTGGAGGTGGAAGTATCCGAAACCACAAACCCGAAATTCAAGAGAAGATCTTCCGCTTGCTCAACTTAACCCAGGATGATATTCGGAATAAGTTCGGATTCCTTCTCGAAGCCTTGAAATTTGGTGCCCCACCCCACGGCGGTATTGCAATTGGTTTAGATAGATTAGTAATGACTTTGACGGGGACAGACAATATTCGAGACGTAATTGCATTTCCTAAAACCACAAGTGGATTGTCTTTGATGGAAAACTGCCCATCGGCTGTTGATGAAGCCCAACTGAAAGAGCTTGGCATCAAACTGGCTAATTCATAAATAAAGCACACATTTATTATTCAAAAGTATTCTAATACTTTTGTTTCTTCTATTTTTTTTAATTTTAAGTTTTTATTTTTAGGAAAGTAAAATATGAGATGGTCAAAAATCGAGCCAGCGAAACGAACCACTGGCATTACTTATGCTATAAGGGACATTGTGGTTCTTGCTGAACAGATTGCAAAAACAGGTCGCAAAATGCTATATTTAAACATTGGCGACCCAAATGCTTACGACCACAAAACACCAAAACAAATAATCGAAGCAGTCTACAAAGCAATGCTCGAAAACAAAAATGGATACTCTCCATCTTCGGGAATTAAAATTGCTCTCGAAGCAATCGAAGAAGATGCTCGCCGAAAAGGCATCAAGAACATTCAGGATATCTTCATTACAACTGGCGCCAGCGAAGCGATAGAAATTTGTCTCACCGCCTTGTTAAATCCCGGGGAAAATGTGTTAATTCCCGAGCCAGGCTATCCTCTTTACTCTGCAATCCAAAGCAAACTTGAACTTGTTGCAAACCCATATTACTTGGACGAATCCAACGGATGGCAACCCGATATTGATGACATCAAGAAAAAAATCAACCAAAAGACAAGGGCAATTGTTTTAATCAACCCCAACAACCCAACAGGTGCAGTTTTTTCGAAAGAAAACCTCGAAGAGATTGTCAAATTGGCACTCGAACACAATCTGGTTGTTTTTGCCGACGAAATTTACGACAAGCTTCTTTTTGATAATGCAAAACATACTTCGATTGCAGGGCTTTCCGAAGAGCTACCCTGCATAACATTTTCGGGCTTATCGAAAAACTACATTGCACCTGGTTTTCGTATTGGTTGGGGCATTGTTTCGGGTCCAAGAAATTTGCTGGAAGACTACATCGATGCAATTAACAAAATCCTACGGGCAAGGCTTTGCGCAAACCACCCCATACAATATGCTATACCCGTTGCCCTTTTAGGCGACCAAAGCCACATTACCCAAATGAACTCGACATTGGAAAGGCGGAGGAACATTGTATTGGAAAAAATTGCCAAGATACCGGGGATTAGTCTTGTTGAGCCACACGGAGCATTTTACGCCTTCCCATCGATTGATGTAAAAGACGACAATCACTTTGCTATCGAACTGATGAAAGAGACAGGGGTTGTAATCGTTCCCGGGAAAGGATTTGGCCAAAAACCGGGCACGAGTCATTTTCGAATAGTTATCCTTCCGCCAGAAGAAATACTTAAGGAAGCTTTTGACCTGATTGGTGATTTTTACAAAATGTATAAAGAAAAATACGAATGAAGCAAAACAAACCCAAATTAGCAATAGTTGGATATGGGAAAATGGGCAAGGAGATTGAACTCCTTGCCCACGAAAAAGGATTCGCCGTAACAAACATTTTCGACATTGATAATCCGTTATCGAGCGAGCATGAATATGATTTTGACGTTGCAATTGAATTTACCACCCCTGATTCTGTGCTCGAAAATGTTAAAACACTTGCTCGTTTAAAAAAGAACATTGTTATTGGCACAACAGGATGGTACGATAAAATTTCAGAAGTTAAAAGCATAGTCGAAAAAGAAGGCATTGGAGCAATTTACAGCCCAAATTTCTCTGTTGGAGTGAATATACTATTTTCGGTAATTAACGAAGTCTCGAAAATCATTAACAATTTCGAAGAATACGACATTCTCGTCGAAGAAATTCACCACCGGCACAAAAAGGATTACCCAAGCGGCACAGCACTAAAAATTGCAGAGGAAATACTACGAAATGTAAGCAGAAAAAAAAGGATAACAACCGAACTATCACCAAACGATGGCGATGCTCTGAGAATTGCTTCACTTCGTGTTGGCGAAACTTTTGGAATCCATAAAATCATTCTCGACTCTTCGTTCGATACAATCGAAATTACTCATACAGCAAAAAATCGCAAAGGGTTTGCACTTGGGGCTTTAATCGCTGCTCAAATTATTCACAACAAAAAAGGATTTTTTGAGTTCAGTTTGAAAAACATTGAAAATGGAATTTATCCCAACAGCGAGTAGCTTTGCTGCCCCGCCAGGGTTCGAACCTGGACTCTTCTGATCCAGAGTCAGACGTGTTGCCAGTTACACCACGGGGCAAACTTACAAATACAAAATTACAAAAAAAATTCAAATCAAAATAATTTTACACCTTAGGTATTTTTTATAAATTTGAAATTGCGTTTTGAAATATTTGCATTTCGATATGAACAAAGATGAAATAATAAATTGGTTCAAAACAGAACGGGATAAAAAGGTTCCTATCAAGATACCCGAGGATATATTCGCTCAGATAACAAGCGAAATTGCCGAAGAAATTGTCAAACTTTTTGCCCAAGATACTTTGTTCTACCTTCCCGAAAAAGAAGTCAAATTTTTTGAATGGCTCAAAAAAAATGACTACGAAATCTGGAACGACTTGTGGGGCGATGTCGAAGAAGAACCCTATGTTGTTTCAATTTCTTTCCTTCCGCTAATGCTTAAAAAGTTCGGCGGATTCCCAATCTGCGATTTAACAAATAACGTAAACTATTATTTCACAAATGAAATGATTGTTCAAAAGACCTCTCATCTGCTTTTGGAGACACTACGCGAGAAATACCTTCGCCAAGAACCATTATCAATTGCCCATGCACTTCTGCTCGAAATTTCAGTCTCGCCCGTTGACATTTGGCATTTTGCTTACTACCATAACATCACTATCCAAGAGGCTAAGGCGGCGGTTAACGAACTTGTTGAAGATAATCTGCTTATACATCTCAAAAAGGCAGAAGAAATAGCCGATTTTGTCCAATTTGAATGATAAATAATGCCATCTTCCGAAACCAGAACAAAAATTGTTGCAACGATTGGTCCCGCAAGTTCAAATATCGATATCCTTTGTAGAATGATTGAAAAAGGGCTCGACGTTGCCCGTTTTAATTTCTCACATAGTTCACACGAAACCCATTTGAATAATATCAATCTTATACGAACTGCCGAAGAAAAGACAAGGAAGAAAGTTGGTATTTTGCAGGACTTGCAAGGTCCCAAAATGCGTATCGGAAAAGTTGAAAACGATTCGATTACTTTACTCGATGGACAGGAATTTGCTATCACTACCGAAAATATTCTTATTGGAAACGAAAAAATCGTTTCGACAAACCACAAAGAGATTATCAGTCAAGCAAGTCCGGGCGGAATAATTCTCCTCGACGATGGTTACATAATACTTGAAATTATTAAAGTCGAAGGCAACAAAGTAATCACCAAAGTAATAAAAGGAGGACAATTATCAAGCAACAAGGGGATTATAATACCTCGTACTAAATCCACAATACCAGCAATTACAGAAAAGGATATCGAGGATTTGAAATTTGGACTTGCAAATGGAGTGGATATTGTTGCTCTTTCATTCGTCAGGTCGGAAAAGGACATCATCGAACTTCGAACAATGATGAAATTGTTTGGCAAAGTTCTTCCCATTGTGGCAAAAATCGAACGACAGGAAAGTTTGGAACATTTGGAATCCATTATCGCAGAAGCCGATGGGATTATGGTTGCTCGTGGCGATTTAGGATTAGAAATCGAAGCCGAAAAAGTACCTTTGCTCCAAAAGGAAATCATCCGAAAGTGTAGATATTTTGGCAAACCTGTTATTATTGCAACACAAATGCTTGAGTCTATGATTAACAATCCCCGACCAACCCGAGCCGAAGCAAGTGATGTCGCCAACGCAGTTCTCGATGGTGCCGATGCTCTTATGCTAAGTGCCGAAACCAGTGTAGGAAAATATCCAGTCGAGGCTGTTGATTATATGAATCGAATAATTTTCGAGGCTGAAAAGGATATTTCTTTCAAAATCAAATCGAAACAAGATTCAATTTCTATGACAAACGAAATCTACGATGCAATTGCCAACGCTGCCACCGTTTTGGCTGAACAAATCAAAGCCAGAGGAGTAATTGCTCTGACAAAAAATGGCTTCACTGCACTGAATCTTGCAAAATATAGGCCTAATGTGCCAATTTATGCTTTTACCGAGAACCTCGATATTGTCCGAAGATTATCTTTTGTATGGGGTGTAAAAAGTTTCTGCTATCCACATAAGGAATCGGAATATTCCGTTGCCGACTTAAGCGAATTCATTAAAAAGAACAAAATCGGAAAGAGCAAAGACGTTTTCGTTGTAGCTTCCTGTTCCTCACCAACTTCATTGAATAGTCTCAATCAAATAAAAATTCTAACAGTTCAGTAATAAACTTTAAACTGAACAAAGTTTTATAGTAAAATTGAGATTTTTTAAACTTTTTTATTAATTTGCTAATAATTGATATTGGAAAAAAGAATATGAAAATTGGTGTATTATTTATTGAGAATGAGCAATCAATTATTAAGGAACTAATTCAAAACGTTATCCCTTTGCAGGAGGAATGGGATGTATTTTTTGCCGAAACTGGGGATAGAGCCTTACAAATTTTAGCCGATAACCAAATTGACTTTGTCTTTTCCAGCCCTTCAATTACTTGTTCAAACGGAGCTAATGTTCTTTCCGAAGTAAAAAAAATATTCCCCGAAACTATCCGATTTGCCCTTGTGCCAAATCTTGAACACAACACAATAGCCCAAGTCAGCCAATTTGTCCACCAATTTGCTACTCCACCCTACACCACCGAAAGTTTGAAGCAACGGGTCGAACGCGCAAGCAATCTACAAAAAAACTTAAAGAATCCTGCTCTAATTGATTTAGTGAAAAATACAACCTCTTTGCCTTCGCTTCCAGAAATATATATTCAAATTGAACAAGAAGCAATAAAACCCGACTTTTCGTTGCAAAAAATTGCTGCTCTAATCGCTAAGGACCCAAACCTTACCTCGAAGATTCTCCAAATTGTCAACTCTGCTTTCTTTGGGCTTCAACGGGAAATCTCCAACATTTCTTTTGCTCTTTCATACCTCGGTATTAATGTTGTAAAATCTCTGATTTTCTACATACATTTGTTTTCGAATTTTAAAGTTACCCCAGAAAATAGAAAATATCTTGAACAAATCTGGAAACACAGTTTAGTTGTTGCATCGAACTCATTCCATCTTGCACAGAAATATCTCACAAATAAATACGAAATCGATAGTGCTTATACTGCAGGTGTACTCCACGATGTTGGGAAATTTGTTCTTTTGAATACACATAACTACCCCCAAAACATAATTTTACTAACAGAAGAAAAAATGATAGATAACTACGAAGCAGAGATGGAACTCTACTCTTGCACTCATTCCGATATTGGAGCCTACTTGCTCGGACTTTGGGGATTCCCTCTTACAATCATCGAGGCTGTATCCTATCATCATAACCCTTCTCTGCTTGGTAAAGAGCAACTTACACTTGCCACTATCGTCCATATTGCCGATTTCCTTTATTACATACCCCGTTTAGATGTTGAACATATTCTTAATTTAAATTTCGAAAAACAATTACTGCTCTCTATCGATTATTTTAAGACTTTAAGACAAATGAAGTTTAAATAAATCGAATTAAAATTATGGATAAAGCATTGTGTGCGTTTTGTTCGCCCGAACGAACCTATTTGGCAATTGTTGAACCAAAAGCAAAAGGCTTGGAACTCGATTTCATTGCTACTACTTCGGTGCCAATTGACCTCGAAAACCTTGAAACTTCGACTTCTGAACAGGGGCTGAACGAATTTTATGAAATAGCAAATAAAATCAATTCAGAGTACGACTTAATTAACTTCTCAATTCCAATTGAAAACACGATAGTTTCTGAATTCCCCGCACGCCCAAACATTACAAATGACGAAATAATGTCTATAATCAACATCGAAATTCGACAAAACTATCCACAATTTAATCCCCAAGAATTCCCGACCTATCTTTTTGAACTATCGCCTCGCAAAAATCTACCATTTTTTTTGTCCATCATTATTCCAAAACTTGTTTTCATAAATCTTAAAGCAATTGCCAACAAATTAAACAAACCAGTCCAAAAAATTGAAATCAGTCAGATAAATGCTCATAACGCCTTCCTTTACAACTATCCAGAAGAACGAGATAAAACTTCTGCACTCTTCAATATTGCAGACAAATTCATTGATTTCAGTCTATTAAAAGGCACTGATTTTATTTGGTATTCATTGATAAAATATAATTTCCCCGATGAAATACCCCAACTCATCAACGACAGACTCAATGAATTATCGAAGGAAATAAATTTTCAAATCGATTCGATGTTCTTCTTTGGTTCGGGGCTGAACAAAATCTTATTCAACAAAATTTCAAATACATTTTCAAGGAAAAATTATGTTGTAAAGCGGCTAAATGCCTTCAGAATGTTCACAACCAGAGTTGATGAAACAACCAAGGCAATTTGTGCTCGGTTAGCACATCATTTTCCTGCCTGTATCGGTTCTGCTATACCCGACTTTCATAAAAGAATCAAAATATACTGATGAGAATTGTTGGAGGCAATTTTAAAGGCAAGAAGTTACGAAAACGAATTAGCAAAAACATTCGCCCAACATCAGAATTTGTTCGGGAAGCAATTTTTGACATTTTGGAAAACTATTTGGATTTTGCAAACAAAAATGTTTTGGATTTATTTGCTGGAACAGGGCTTTTAGGCATCGAAGCGCTAAGTCGAGGTGCAGACTTTTGCCAATTTGTCGACAAAAGTAAATCCTCAATAGAAATCCTCAAATCCTTTTTAGAAGAATTATCAGTTGAGAAGAGCAAATACAAGATAACCCACTCCGATGTTTTCTCTTTTTTAAGCACATACCAGAACGAAAGAAAATTCAAAGTAATATTTGCAGACCCACCCTACGAAACCAATTTATTCAAAAAACTTATTGAAAACCCAAATTTGGAAAAAGTTGCAAAAAAAGGCACAATTTTTGTAGTCGAAACTCATTCTAAATTTGTTTTCGAAAATGTGGATTGGTTGGAGCTAATGCAGAAAAAAATCTATGGGGACACGGCAATTTTTTTCTTCGAGTATAAATAATTTTTTGAGGTGAATTATGGGACACAAAGAAAAAGACAAGGACAAAGAATACGAGCCAATTCCAAAGTACAACGAAAAAGGGAAATTGCACAAAAAATTTTATGAACAGGAACTTGCAAAACTCCAAACAGAGCTCGTAAAACTGCTGTACTGGGTTAAATACAAAGGTCTTAAAGTTGTAATCATTTTCGAGGGACGCGACGCTGCAGGGAAAGGTGGAACAATAAAGCGAATCACTGAACCATTGAACCCTCGCGGTTGCCGTGTTGTAGCTTTGGAAAAGCCATCCGACCGCGAACGTACCCAGTGGTATTTCCAACGATACGTTGCCCATCTTCCATCGGCTGGGGAAATCGTCATTTTCGACCGCAGCTGGTACAATCGTGCTGGTGTTGAACGGGTTATGGGATTTTGCACCGAAGAAGAATATTGGGAATTCCTTCGCTCCTGTCCCGAGTTCGAAAAAATGCTGATTCGCAGCGGAATTATTCTTTTAAAATACTGGTTCTCGATAAGTGACGAAGAACAGGAAAAACGATTCCGCGAAAGAGCCACCGACCCACGCAAACGATGGAAACTTTCTGAAATGGATTTGGCAATTTGGAACAAATGGGTTGAATATTCCAAAGCAAAAGATGAAATGTTCAAATATACCGATACCAAAATTTCTCCTTGGTATTGTGTGAATGCTGACGACAAGCGAAAAGCCCGACTAAATTGCATTGCACACATTCTTTCGATGATTCCATACGAGGACGTAACACCAAAGCCAATTGAACTTCCACCACGAAAGATAGACGATTCCTATGTTCGTCCACCGATTCAAGAATTCACTTATGTGCCCGAAATTTACTAATTGCCAATGACTGTTTTCGAAAAACTACTTGAACTTCAAAAAAGCAAAAATACACGGCTTTGCGTTGGACTTGACCCCCGAGTGGAACAACTTCCAAAGCCATTTAAGAAAAATTTAAAGGATTTACAAAAATTTTTAGAAACTGTAATAGAAATAACCCATCCATTTGCCTGCGCATACAAAATCAACTTCGCTTTTTTCGAGCAGTTTGGCTACAAAGGGATGAGAATTATCGAAAACATAAAAAAAATAATCCCAAAAGAAATTGTTACTATTTCAGATGCCAAGCGTTCGGACATCGGTTCAACTGCACAAGCCTACGCCAAAAGTGTTTATTCATATTTCGATTTCGACTCGATAACTCTAAATCCATATCTTGGAATAGACTCCCTTCTCCCTTTTTTTGAATACGAAGGGCGATTGAATTTTGTTTTGATTTGCACTTCCAATCCCGGTTCAGCAGATTTCCAAAAGATTAAATTGGGCAAAAAATTTTTCTTCGAAATTGTTCTGGAAAAACTAACTTCTTCTTTTCCCAGCGAAACTCTTGGGCTTGTTGTTGGAGCCACTAACCCAAGCGAATTCAGAATTGTTCGCCAAAAATGTCCACAAAATTTTATCCTTACCCCCGGTATTGGAGCCCAAGGTGGAAATTTGGATGAAATACTTAGAATAAACCAAAACCTACCTCTTGTGGTTAATGTTTCGAGAGACATAATTTTTGCAAGTTCAGGAGAAGATTTCGAAAAACAAATCTATAACAAAGCCAAATATTATTCGGAACAATTAAGAATAACTAAATGAAAGAATTCCCGAAAGAAACTATTTGGCAAAAGAAAATACATCAGTTCATTTCGGACCCCTCGAAAGTGTTCAAAACAACGAAAGGAAACAGATTGCAATTTCTTTCGCCCGGAAAGTTAAACAGGAATCCCGGACCCGATTTTTTAGATGTCGCAATTCTAATTAACAGCAATGTTGTGATTTGCGATTGCGAATTTCACATCAAAGCATCCGATTGGATTAACCACAAACACTCTTCCGACCCTATGTATGCAAATGTAGGATTGCATATTATTTTCGAAAATGATACAGAACTTTACGAGAAGTTCGAAACATTGGTAATCGACCCCGAAAGCCTTCCAGAACCAAAAGAAGAAGAACCACTCACAGACAATGAGTTCATCGATACGATTGATGAATTGCAAAACTACGCACTTTTAAGGCTTTTAAGGAAAACTGCGGATGCAAGAATACTTGCCAACTCGATGCCACTCAAAGATGCATTGAATATTTCCATAAAAAACTATCTTTACAAATATTTTGCCAAACGACATCGACCAGTTTACAAGAATTTTGATTTCGACGAATTTGCCAATGCTTTAACAAATTCCGAACTTTTCAAATTTCTAATCGATATTCAAAACAATGAACAATTCAACATTACAGAGCGTTTTTATACAATGATGAAGACCCGAATTCACAACGAAGGTAATCATCTTCGGCGAGAAATCCTTTTGAATTGCGTGCTTCCACTGGCTCTTGCTATTGCCAACGAAGAACAAAGGATTGGGCTTTTTGTTTGGTTCTGGTCAACTCCAGCATTGAACTCTTATGGTATACTGACAACGAAGTTCAAGAACATTCCACAAAACTTTATCTGGCAACAGCAAGGAATGTTGGAAATTTTATACAACTTTGGAAAGAAAAGCAAAATATCGCCACAAAATTTCCTTAAAATTGGCGAAGTTCTAAACTTCTTCCAAGTTGGGAATCCTCCCTTCCCAAGTTCTTATAATTTAAGTGATTAAGAATTTTGATTGAAAATATTGGATGGGATTTTTGAAAAACCAGTAAGTTTTTTGTTAACAAATAATTAAAATCGATGGATTATTTAACTATAAATATTTTGACAAAATGTTTTTATAAGTCTTTGAAAAAACGCTTTAAAAAAGAAACAAGTCTTTTTTTGCCAAAATTTGAAAATTTTTATTTGAATGTTTCAAAAAAATAATAGAAATTAGTTTCACAAGGTAAGTCAAAATTTTCAATTTTGATTTACCTTGTCTCTTTTTGTCAAATTTTTGGAGGGAATGAAGGGAATGAATTATACTGATTTGTTCAAAGAAATTACTACTGATGAAAATGATAGTTGCCAAAAAAGTAAAACTGAATTAGAAAATCGATGGAAAAAACTTTTGCGTTTCATCAAAAACAATGTTTCGACCCATATCTTTCGAACTTGGTTCATTCCCTTACGACCGATAAAATACGAAAACGACGAAATTCTGGTCGAAGTCCCTTCCCAATTCTACTGCGAGTGGATTGACCAGCACTATTACTCTCTGATTCGTGCAGGTTTGGAAAGATTTTTCTCTGCCGACACGAAATTGAACTACCAAGTGGTTGTCGATACTACAAACCCCGAAGAATCTAAAATCAAACCCCCAAGCAGTAACGAACAAAACCAAGAAGGCTTACGCACAAAAATTATCCAAAATCTGGATTACAACCCAAATCTGGCAAAGCATTTTACATTCGACAATTTTGTCGTGGGCGACAGCAATCAATTTGCATACTCTTCTTGTTTGGCTGTGGCAAAAAATCCCTTCGACACAAAATACAATCCTCTCATCATTTACGGAAATACTGGTTTGGGCAAAACCCATTTGATTCAAGCAATTGGAAATCATATATTAATTAACTATCCTACAATTCGAGTGCTATATTCCACAAGCGAAAACTTTGCAAACAACTTCATCGACTCCCTTAAAAACAATAGTATGAACGAATTTGTTCAGTTTTATCGCAATGTGGATGTCCTTCTTATTGACGATATTCAATTTTTCCAAAATAAAGGCAAAATTCAGGAACACTTCTTCCATACCTTCAACACATTGCATCAAGCAGGGAAACAAATTGTTCTAACAAGCGATAAACAACCCAAAGACCTAAAAGATTTGGACGAACAATTAATAAGCCGTTTCCAATGGGGATTGCTCGTCGATATTCAACCGCCAGAATTGGAAACTCGAATCGCAATTACAAAAATGAAAAGCGAAAAGGAAGGACTTGAACTGCCCCAAGATGTGGTTGAATTTATTGCACAAAATGTAACATCGAACGTCCGTGAAATCGAGGGCGTAATCGTTAGTTTAATTGCCCAAGTGGCTTTTGGCAATAAAAAGCCTTCTATTGATTTAGTTCGTGAAATTCTTCGAATGAAACACATAAAAACAGCAAAAATCATTACAATCGATAAAATCAAAAGTGCTGTTGCCCATTTCTTCAATCTAAATCCCAGCGACTTGGAGTCGAAATCACGAAAAAAAGAAATTGTTGTTCCAAGGCAACTGGCTATGTATATTGCCAAAGAACTTACCAATTCTACCCTTGAAGCAATCGGGAGACACTTTGGCAACCGAGACCACACAACTGTTCTTCATTCTATAAATATTGCAGAACGAAATATCTTAATCGACGAGAGAATGAAATCGGCTTACGAATTTATAACCCGCAAACTTATTTGATTTATGGCTTCTTATTCATTTAATACTATAAAGAAAAACATTTTAAAATTTGGTTCATTAATTTTAGGTGTTCTTTCTGCCACTTTTGGTCTAAAATCATTTCTATTGCCCAATAAATTTATCGACGGCGGAATTACAGGAATCTCGATGTTGAGTTCTGTCCTCTCCGGGCTTCCATTGCCCATTTTCATAATTATTCTAAACTTGCCATTCATAATTTTAGCCTATTCAAACATTTCCCGAGAACTTTCGGTAAAAGCAATAATTGGCATAAGTTGTTTATCATTATCTTTGATTATTATTCCATTTCCAGTTTTAACATACGATAAACTTTTGGTAGCAGTATTTGGTGGTTTTTTTCTTGGGGCTGGCATAGCCTTTGCAATTCGTGGTGGTGGCGTTATCGACGGCACCGAAATCCTTGCAATCTATTTAAGCAGGAAACTCCACACAACTGTCGGCGACATTATACTCTTTATCAATATCATCATATTTTCGGTTGTTGCAATTACTCTTGGGGTCGAAATCGCTTTCTATTCCATTTTAACATATCTTTCGGCTTCCAAAACAACAGATTTCATTATCGAAGGAATCGAAGAGTATATCGCAGTCATAATCGTCTCGGAGAAATCAAAAGAACTACGCGAGGCAATACTTTTCAACTTGAACCGTGGTGCAACAATCTTCTTGGGCAAAAGAGGTCTTGGCAATAATGATTCGGAACCTTCTTACACCGAAGTAATCTATACTGTTCTAACAAGGCTCGAATTACCAAAGCTTACAGCCGAAATAAATAGAATCGACCCATCTGCTTTTGTTGTTATGCATAAAGTGAAAGATACAATCGGCGGGTATATTAAAAAACGCCCTCAAAACGTCATATAAATTTTTAATTTACTCATTATTGAGATAATGAACGAACAAAGCCGAAAGCGTGCAGTTTTAACAGTATCAGTAATTACATCGTTTCTTACAGCATTCCTTGGCAGTTCGGTCAATGTGGCTCTCCCTTCGATTGAAAAAGAATTCCACATCACCGCCGTTTCTCTCGCTTGGATTTCTTCTTCATATTTGCTTGCTACTGCCGCGTTTCTTCTACCTCTCGGTCGTCTTTCGGACTTAATTGGCAGGAAAAAAACTTTTCAAATCGGACTGATTATTTTTTCTTTTTTCTCATTCTTTTGCGGTTTTGCTCCTAATGTCCAAATACTTATTATCCTACGCATACTGCAAGGTCTGGGAGCTGCAATGATTTTCTCTACCAGCAATGCAATTATTACCTCTGTATTCCCCCAAGGTGAACGCGGTCGGGCAATGGGATTGGCTGTTACAGGGGTATATCTTGGCTTGACTCTTGGGCCACTCCTTGGTGGAATTATCACGCACAATGCCGGATGGCGAACCATTTTCTTTTTGAACTTGCCAGTTGGTATCTTTCTTTCATACCTAACTTATACAAAGCTTCCGGGCGAATGGGCAGAGACAAAAGGCGAAAAATTCGACCTCTTAGGCTCTTTGCTATACGCTATTGGCTTGGTTCTCTTAATGGTGGGCTTCTCCAAAATTCAAACTCACTATGGTAAAATTTTTTCCATTATTTCAATTATTCTACTTGTTGTCTTTGTTTTTGTCGAAAACAAAATTGACCATCCAGTTCTAAATATTAATCTTTTTGCAAAAAATTTAACCTTTGCATTCTCTAATCTCGCCGCTTTAATAAACTACAGTGCAACTTTTGCTGTAAGCTTTCTGCTTAGCCTTTATTTGCAATACATAAAAGGCTTATCTGCCCAATCTGCTGGGTTTATTCTGGCAATTCAACCCGTAGTTCAAGCCACATTTTCATCTTTTGCTGGCAAACTTTCCGATAGAATTGAACCTCGCTTCGTTGCGTCTTTCGGGATGTTGCTTACAGCTCTTGGCTTGTTTGCCCTATCGTTTATTTCTTTCAATACCAACTTTATTTACATCTATTTTTCTCAAATCCTGCTTGGTTTGGGATTCGCCTTCTTTTCCTCTCCGAACACCAATGCAATTATGAGTTCAGTTGATAAGCGATTTTTGGGCGTCGCCTCGGCAACCGTTGGGACGATGAGACTTATTGGGCAAACCATAAGCATAGGAATCGTCACCCTATTCTTTTCGCTTCATCTTGGAGGAACAAAAATTACCAGTGCACTTTACCCAAATTTTTTGAGCATTACCCACATACTCTTCGCTGGCTTTTCTATTGTTTGTGGATTGGGAATAATTGCCTCGTTGGCAAGAGGGAATATAAACTAAAGTGCCCGGAACAGGAATCGAACCTGCACGGCTTTGCAGCCACTGCGCCCTGAACGCAGCGCGTCTACCAGTTCCGCCATCCGGGCAATCGCGGAGAGTGAGGGATTCGAACCCCCGGAAGGATTACTCCTTCAACGGTTTTCGAGACCGCCCCGTTCGACCACTCCGGCAACTCTCCTCGACTGCAAAATTAACAAATTTATAGGATTTATCGACGCTCTTACCTCAAAACCACCAACCTTCGTGCAACTCTATGATTACCAACAACAACCTCTACAATGTATGTTCCATTTAATATATTCGATATATCCACAGATTTCTTGTAAACTGGCACATTAAAGTCGAGTCGCATTACTTCGCTTCCTGTCAGGTCTCGTATCAAAATTTCCGAAATCCCGTTCTCACCAGTGGTAACAAATTCCACAAAATTGCTCGCAGGATTAGGATAAATTCTAATGCTTTCGGTTTCATCCTCTACCCCACTGACAAAGTAAAATGGCTCGGACAACTCGCTTTCGCAACCCGGAGCAGTGGTAACTCTCACTGTGTAGTAGCCAGTCCGCAAAGGCACAATTGTCCTGTTAGTATCGCCGGGAAGTATTTTGCCATTGAAATACCATTGATTGCCATAAGGAGCACTCGAATAAAGATAACCGCCGCTATCTGCAATAACAGGCTTTTCGGGAAACTTTGCAATTTTAACTCTTTGGACAATGGAATCCTTGAAGAAAGTATTCGGGAACCATTGAACAAGTTTAACTGAACCAGTTCCAGCCGAACCCCACTTAATCCAAACTCTTCGATTCGTGGGATTCGAAGTTAATGTTCCACCCTGAACAGACCAACTGTTGTTTGCTCCGAGATTCGACACCGCCTCGAAATATGTCTCGTTATTCTCGCAAACCAAAGTATCGCCATCAACTTTAAGATATTCAAAAATACGAACAACCATTTCACTTGAATCGTAACAACCAGCAGGAGTTCTTTGCAAAAGCTTAACTTTTCCAAAGCCAGCCTTGTTCCATCCAACAACAACAGTATCGCCATCATCTCGCCCAACAATTAATCCATTCGTTACGCTCCATTTATTACTTACAGTCATATCCGTTCGAGTAGTCACATATTTTTCAATACTTTCGAACATAACCTCTTTTTTACCCGAAATAGTAGCTTCGGGCGTGTGGAAAATATCCACTCTCAGTTTGACAGAATCAACACAACCAAATTGGTTAATCCTCTTCAAAATCACATAACCGGGAGTTGTATTCCCCCATTTAATTATAACCACATTGTCGGCAAGTTTCTTTTCCAATGTTCCATTTTGAACCGACCAAATGTTTTTAATCTGGGAAGAATCAGTAGTAGAGTATATAAAAGACTGCCCAGAACAAACACGAGTTTGACCATTGATAATCCTACCCGGTGGTTGCGAAACATTAATCATAACAAATGTGGAATCTTGGCAACCCAACTCATTAATTGCAGTTAAAATTACCTTGCCAGAAGTTACTGTATCGAAGCGGACAAAAACAGTATCATCTGTTGGAAGCGATAGCAAAGTTCCGCCCTCGACTCGCCAGAAAAAGTCATTCCGCAAATCCCACATTCCTTCTCTTTTTGGAAAAGCCCAAAGCTTCACAACATTTCCCGAACAAACAACTGTGTCGCCAATGATTTTTGGATGCGGGACTTCGATAATTCCAAGATGGTCTTTATATTCCTCAAAATCTGCCACCAAAGGTGGATTTGTCGAAACAATTCTCAATTGATAAGTATAGCCGGGAGAAATATTTCGTGGTGCAAGGCAAAGTATTGGCTCTGCAACACGACCTTGTTTCCTTCCAACAACATAAGCACTATCGAAAGAACCCAATGAGTCGCTCAACAAAACAATGAAAGTATTCCCCGGTTCAAAAAGATAGAATGTGTAAAAATCAACCAAGAAGGGATTGCCCATACACACACTTTTGTCAAATGGTTTAAATTTTAGCTCAGGTTTTATAGTATCTTCATTGAACACATAAAGCCCAAAAGCAGTGGATATCCATTTATTATTCGATAAATCAGTAAATACATTATTGAAATTGTTTGTATAAAATGGAGAATTGTCCTCCGTTAAAATAAATCTGGTTGTATCTTTCCAAACTGCAATGCCACCATTAAACGATGTCATCCAAGCAGTGTTTTTCTTATCAATTTCAATGTCAACAACGTTGAAATCAGGGAAGTCCCCAGTTGCAGGATTGTGAACAGTCCAAACACTATCGTAAGTAAACAAACCTTGTTCGCTAGTCCCAACAAACAATTTGCCATTTTTATCCTCGGCTACATCTGTAATGTACATATTCACAAGCGGAGAGTTCCCTTCGTCAATAAACCAAACAGAATCTCGGTAGAAAACAGCAATCCCCCGCTCAGCTAAACCTGCATAAACTTTATCTATCCAATCACCATTTTCCTCTAAAACTTTTACTTTGCTTAGCGATGAAATCATCCCCTTAAATTTATCACCATACATTGTATCCAACCGAATCCATCTGGAATAGCTTTTTACCACCAATCCCGAATCTGTCCCAACATAAACACCACTCTCAGCGGGTAAAACACGCAAAATTCTATTGCTTGGCAAATTGATTGTATCGTAGTAATATTCTGTCCAGTCATTCCCATTTTTAACGAACAAACCAGAATCAGTAGCAACCCACAGTTTGTTTTCATTGTCTATATTTATATCATTTATGTTAGATTTAATCGGCGAATTGGAACTATCAAAAACTTGCCAGTTGTTGCTATCGAACGAAACTAAAGCCGAAGGGGTCGCAATCCACTTAACCAAATCTTTCCCTTCTACAACCTTAACAACATAATTCGTAGGAAGTTTGGAATTTGTAAAATCAATAACTATGAAATTGGTGTCGTCCAAAACAGAAACTTTGTTTCGAGTGCCAAAGAACTTACGATTTCTACCATCGATAAAGATTGTATTAATGAAATCATCGGAAATCCGCGAATTGCTGGTGTTAAAAATCCTCCAACCAATCTGCGAGACGAACGCTACGCCCTTGTTGGTTCCAATCCAACGATTACGTGATGTATCGAATGCGAAACAAGTAACCATATTGCTCGGCAAAGGTGAATTAGTTGTATCGAAGACATTGAAATTGTCGCCAATCCAATGGACAAGCCCGCCGTGAAGGGTTCCAATCCATTTAGAATTATTAAAATTGTCGAACTCTATAAAACTTATGTAATTATCGGGAAGTCCAGAATTTTCGGTATTCCAAACATACCATTCGTTCCTATCGAACATACCAATACCATTTGGAGTTCCAACCCAAATGTTGCCAAGCGGGTCAATTTTAACAGTAATCAAATAATCATCAGGAATTCCTGAGTTCGATGTATTGTAAATTGTCCAAGTTGTGTCGTATTTGTATGCCAAACCATTCCCAGTCGCAATCCACAGACCACCAAGTACATCCCTATAAATGTCATTGACAATATTCGAAGGAAGAGGCGAGTTGTTCGTGTTGTAAATCAAAATCTGGTTGCTACGATAACGAACAAGTCCCCTATCGGTACAAATCCATATCGTATCGTTCGAAAATTTCTTAATATTTCTAATGTTATGGCTTGGGAACTGAAGATAAAGTTTTTGCACAATTCCAACATATTTCATCGAATCGAGATTGAAAGCCCCAATGCCCGATTCCCGTGAACCGAACAGGAAGATAGAATTGCCATAAACAGGAACAATAGATGTTATGTCATTTCCGTTAAAATAAAACTTGTAATAAGGATTTTGCTGAGCAAAGAGAAAAACATTTAACCCAGCAAATAAAAGTATTACAATTAATGATTTTTTCATATAACCTCCAAATGTTTATTTATTACCTTGTAATTTTCTAATATAATGAATCACACACCACTTGTCAAAATCCGAAAGTTTATCGTGATACGAAAACATCAAATTTTGTCCAGCCGATAGAATATGAAACAGACGTCCATCGGAAAGATTCTTTGCCCTTTCGCTTGTTAAATCCGCAGGCTTTGGAAAGCCTTCTTCGTCTGGTTGCAAAGGTACTTCGGTTACAACTGGACCATCCCCCTTCCCAGTGGAATTATGACAAGGAACACAAAAACGATAGAACAATGATTTGCCACGTTCAAGTAAAATTTCGTTATATGGTAAAGGATTTTTGAAATTCGTCTCCGGTATTGAATATTCTTGCGGTTCAAATGGATAAAAAATTGCCGAGACCGGAAAATTGTTTTTTAAAGGCAATGCATCGCTACCATACTCTTTCGATAAAGAATAAAGCTTATCCTTCGATATTTTATTCTGTTGGTCCATATCTGCAATTAACTGCATCACTGGTTTTTCTTTATAAATCTTTATATATCCTATGTTTAATAGCAACAAAAAAATTAGTATCAAAAATAAAAACGAAAGTATAAAATAAATAGTGAATATTCTTTTCATATTTTAAGTATTTTCTCTCATGGAATCAATCTTTTTTCGAAAGTTTGTGGAAAATCATTTACATTGTCATAAAATAATAACAATACTTGCTCATCCTCCAAAGTCGAAATTAATTCTTTAATTTCGTCTGGTAAGTGTGTATTGTTAAACTTATTGACAACAAGAAAACGTGCAAAGATAATTAATCCAATTACAATAAGGGTAAGCTCAAAAGCAAAAATAAAACCTGTTGATAAATGGAAAAATGGCTTGGAACTTAAAATTTGCGGATTATCAATCGAATTTGCCCAATATTGAAAAGTGATGGCAAAAGCAAATACAATTATTCCAATATAGAACAACGGAAATGAAAACTGCTTGTTGATTTTTCGGGGAACAAAATAGCCTTTTGATGAAAAAACTTCAAACCTTCCCCAATTCGATAAAGAAAAGGATTCCAAAAAATTTGAAAGCTCCGATTCCGAAAGAACAATATATTTCATAAACAATTAAAAGATGTCGTCTTCGAGAATCGAAAGGTCTTCGGGACCAAGATTGTATTCCTCGTTGTAAATCTTTTCTTCCTCGGTTTTATCGGGTGGTCGGACTTTCCCAAGCGAGACGAGCCTATCAATCTCTTGTTTGGGAAGAACCAAAAGGCTTCCATTGTTTTCCATCAAAATATGAACTTTATGGTTAAAAATGTCAATTTTATGGATACGACCAACCCCATTGTTTAATTCAACAACGGAAAACATCGGAGGATAATTTTTATACTCTTCGAGATAAACATCGTGTTCATACAAAATGCAACATTTCAAGCGACCGCAATACCCACTCAACTTCGATACATTGTTTGCCAGCCTTTGAACACGAGCATGCTCTAATGTAACGTGACAATTTTGACAAGCAAAAGTAGAACAACACAAAGGAAGCCCGCAGGGACCCATTCCCCCAATTCGCCTTGCTTCCTCGCGTGTGCTTGTCTGTCGCAATTCAATTCGTGTTTTATAAATCTTTGCTAGGTCTTTTACCAGTTCACGGAAATCGACTCTTTGAGGAGCACTAAAATAAATTGTCAGCCTCTGTCGGTCCAATTGCCACTCTGCATCGGTAATTTTTATGTCTAAATTGTGTTTCTTGCTCAATTCTCGGGTAGTTTCAACAACAAGGGGCTCTTCGTTCCTATTCTTTTCGAAGATTTCCATATCCTTGTCGGTCGCAAATCGCACGACCGAATATTGAAGTTCTTCCTTCTTGTAATTCTTCTCCCATTTCTCTTTTGCTTCGTTGCCAATAGAAATAACCGTTGCTATATCGAAGCCATTATCAACTTCGACAATTACATATTCATAATTATAAAAACTCAAATTGTTGGGATTTTTATATATTTTTTTCCGTTTTACTTTAAAAATAACTTCAACGACTTCGGAGACCACACTCCGATTTTCGCCATCATATTTTACCTCGCCAACATCGAAAAGCCCAACAAAATCTGTATTGTAATATCGGGTTTCGACACCGCGATTCGTTTGATTATTTTGACGAAGTATTTGGTAATAATAGGGATTACGCTTCTTTACATTCTGAGAATTCTTTTCCTCGTTCCCAGAACTTTCGGAAATCTGATGTATTTGTTCCATTTATTTTCCACGATTTTGCCAAAATATTAAAAGTAAAATTAAATAAAAAAAAGAAGCAAAACAATTTTTTTAGAATTTTCGTAGAACTTTGTTGCCGATAGTGTTGCCAAAAGAAGAAGTGGCTAGGGACGGAATCGAACCGCCGACACGTGGATTTTCAGTCCACTGCTCTACCAACTGAGCTACCTAGCCACTACAAAATACAAAATTACAAAATTTTTAATTAATAAACAAAAATTATAAAAAAAGGCGGGCTTCGAAAAGAAGCCCGCCCAAATCGAAAGAGCACAGATTATCGCACGAGTGTCATTATCCCTGTCAGGGTCTTACCATTTGCGGTCAAGCGATAGATATAATTTCCGCTGGGTGCCAAGTTGCCAGAAGCATCGGTGCCATCCCAGAGAATCGTGTTATATTCGCCTGCTGGCAAGACATCGTCGACAAGGGTCTTAACAACATTACCATACACGTCGAGAACTTCCAATTTAACTTTGCTTTCGTACGGCAAAACGAAAGGAATTGTTGTGCTCAAGCTGAATGGGTTCGGAGCATTTTGATAAAGCTCGAATTCGCCAAAGCCTTCGTATTTAATTGTAATTATTTGAGAGTAGGTTACATTTCCATTCGAGCCGTCGTTATCCACTTGACGCAAGCGATACTGGTATACCGTATTGGGAACAACATCTTTATCGAAGAACGAGTAACGATTGGTTGTGGTCGAATAACCAGCACCTTTAACGAAGCCAATATCTTTAAATGGAGTATTGTTGTCGGTACCAACTCGGCGTTCAATGTAGAAGCCGTAGTTGTTTAACTCGGAAGAAGTCTCCCAGAACAGGTCGATACCAGCATCTCGGGCACGACCATCGAAGGTAAGCAGTTCAACTGGGTCAACTTCGCCAGGTTGAGTTAAGTACCAACGATTTCCAAAGTAAGGTCGAATTAAAGGCACCCAAGTACCACGAGAAAGCGTAGCTGTGTAACCATCCGATGGTGAGATACCAAAGTGATGGAGGTGTCCATAACCCGGGTTGCCAATTGTTGGCATAAATTGGACCCAGTTACCACTTCCACGAGTATTTTCGTATGCAAAGACGTTGTCGTTAACGAGGTTCAATGTAGGACTAAACTTACGGAATGCTTTTTCAATCATCAGATGATAACCAGAACCACCAACAGGACCACCATAGGTAATTGGAGGTGGAATGTAAATCGATGTGATTCTCATACCCATACGATACTTAGATGCACCAAGTTCAAATCCTGTTTCGCCCAATTGAGCAACGGTCATCCAATAAGTACCAGACTGCAAGATAATTGGCTTATTTAAAACATAAGTCAAGTACTTGCCAACAGCGACAGAGTCACCATTGAAGTCCCAAGCGCGCAATGTAAAAATTGTGGAACCTGCAACGACCGATGTTGGTTGTTCATTGCCAGTATAAATCGAGAAGGCAATGTAGTCTGGGCTTTGGTTTTGCGCAGCAAAGAACGCCTGATAACCATACACAGTATCTTGTTGATATAATGTAAAACGCATAGCAATTTGCCCAGAACCATTACCGCCTTCGTAACCAACACCATATTGATAGTTATAAGCAGAGGTAGGACCGTAAACATTCCCAGTGCCTCCATAAGCAAAACCGAATAAAGTCAAGCCTCTTCCAGGCCATCCGGTGAATTGCTGGTCTGGCACGTCGTTTCGTGTATTGGTAGGTTGGTCATAAGCAAAGTAAGGACCAAATCGAATATCAACGTCTGTATAGTTTGTATCGTTCAAAGGCTCAAGGTCGCCGCCGGGAACTGTCAAGAATGCCAAGAGTCGGTATTGACCCGGTCCATAAAGTCGAGCGTTGAAAGTTGGCATAGAAATCTCACCAGCGTAGGAAGGAAGCCAACCGGGGATTTGTTCTGTTCTTTTGTAAACTGCCAATTGTTCACCGGGACGGTAAATCATTACAGTTACAAGGAATGTTGGTGCAACAAGAGTCGTATTATTGCTAATTTTTACACGAATAGGTATCTTAATGGCCTGGGATGCTGGAGCAACAGTGTAAGGCCAAATAATCTTAACGGAGGTCAACTCGACATCAGTAATTTCGCTCGGGAACAGAAGCTTAACGTTGTCGACATAGCAAACATCATCATCGTCGGGTATACAAGTTATACATTTCTTATTGTTTCGAGCATACATTTTAACTCTGAATCGGAAATATTTCGCTCCTTCGTTTTTGTAATTGATTACAGTGTCGGGGATTGGAACAAATGCCTTTACATAATCGAAATCGATACCATCATCGAATAGATTGGGCCTTAGACCATTCAAATTTGGAGCCGAAGGCCTAGACAAGGCAGAGTCTTTATCGGATTCAAGATATCCAACCAGGTAACCGCCAGCGCCATACAACGAATAGGCAGGCATGTCGGTTACTGGCTTTTCGCCACCACGTCGTGGGTGTATACGCCATCGTTTCTCATCAATATTACAAATATTTGTAATACCATCGTCACTGGGGAGTGCCCATTCAATTGCAATTTCATCCGGCGGGTTTGCTGCGGAACCACCATATTGCGTCCAAACGCTAAATACATCACCGTTTATCACTGTTCGTGGCTCCATTCCAATCAATTGGTTATCGCTCCATCCACGGTCCCAGCTATCTTGTTTAGTTGCTCTTTGGAAGCCAACGGAAATAGTAGCACCTTTTCGACCAAGCAAGTTAATTGGGAAGGAGCGAAGCTCATCGCCACCCGGAGAAGTTGCAGGCTCTTGCCGCTCAAGAGTCAATCGATTCATCCTTATCACAGGGGAACGAAGTTTAAAACTGGTGTAATCGGGGTTCTTGAAGTTAAAGTCTTTATTATTTGTAGCTGGATATTCCCCTCGTGGTGGTAACGGATAATAAGAAACTTCGTCACCACTGGCAACTTCGGCATCGATGTTAACCCATTTCAAAGTGCTTGGCATCGGCGTTCGTTCGGCAATATGATATGATGTAACATCATCATTGAAATCATCCAACTGCTGCATAACGAAAATGCGCACAGTTCCTGTATCATCGAATCCCCAAGTATCCCCATAACCTTCTTGTGTCTTAGGATTCCGCGGGTCGGCAATAACAAAGGCTTTCAATCGCCCAATAGCATTTACTGTAAATGGGTTGGGCTCGAATGGTGGGAAATATACCTGCACAAAGCCATAAGGCGGAATTCCATTATATCGATTTGGTCCAGGGAATTGGAGTTTTGTTGTAGTTAAAACGTTGTTTTGTACTGAAACGCTAACATATTGAACTTTTACACTTGGGTCACCAACACAGTTTTCCAACAAAGTATCGAGCCAGCCATAAGCCAAGCAAGCACTATCGACCGGGACCATTGCATTGTAAACTTTTCGGTCGCTTGCAAGATTAATAATCATAAATCGTGCAAAGAAGTTAAATTGTTGTGGTTGGAAATTAACCCCTTGCGGTCCTTGGATATTATTCGACAAATTCTGGATAATAGCAACTGGTTGAAGTGCTCCAAGTTGTTCGTGTCCTGCAAGCAATTCATAGTTATTAACTTTATTAGCTGGGATTTTCTCGGTGAAATCAATTGCTTCCTTTTGTTGTTTTCGAACACGATATTCAATAGCAACAACTCTAAGAGTATTTTTCCATTGTTTGAACTTAATTGCCAAACCATTCTTCGGGTAGGAAACATTCGGGTCGGTCATATTCATAAAGTAGTGTGTATATTGCTGATATTCACCAGCCCACGGATAAGTTGGACCACCAGGCTGCCCATAATTCACGTGTCGGGCAAAACCAGTAACACCAACGGTCGTGTTGTATCGGAATACAACATGAGATGGAACGGCTCTGCCACCCACCACTGCGACGCCATCGAATCGCTCATAGACAATCGTAATACTGCTGTCCCTCTTGTCTAAAATTACCTGAGCATTTGCCGCAATATAGTTCGACTCACCGAACCTTCCATCTGTTGGAGCAGTAAATTGTCCAAAAGGCGTGTTCATTGGTCCTTTGGGAGCAGCATTAACAAAGTAAATAATCAGCTTATCGGCAGTTGCAGTTCGTTTGAAATACACTTTACCATAATCCTCGGGCATTATGGTAACTTTATTGAACTGGGACAGATGCAAATCACCCCAGAACGGAGCAATCAAATGAGCACGATACCCTGCAATAAAACCGGGTGCAGATGGTCCACCCAAAGCACCACCACGGGCGCGTATTCCCCCTTGTGGGTTTGCTCTATCATTCCCAAGCACGACATATTGATAACCCCAGTTGTCAGGAGTTGGGTCGGTCAAACCATCACCACTACGGCCACGGAGGAACCAGTCGCCACTCATTGGGTCGTAACAAGTAGTTGCGCCAGTTGGAATAGTTCTATTGCCTGCATTGTCGTAGAAATATCGTCGATTAGTTAAAGCAATAACACCATTTGTCGAAACATAGAAGCTATCGAAACGCAAGCCATTAAAGTAGAAATTAAACCCAATAGGAATTGGTCCGGCAATAGCATCATCTGTTGAATCAGTAGGTCCGTTGAAATAATTTCCATCGCTCGGGTACGCAGGGTTGCGGAAAAATCGCAAACCTTCGTCGGGATTCTGTGTCCAGAAGCTTGGGTCGAGAATCCTTGCTCCGGAAACAATTCTTCGCCACAACCCGGGCTCATCGTTGGTATCATATACAAACACGCTCGGACGCCAATAGTCGGGGGCATCGTCGTCGCTGTCGACAAAGTAATACCCCGTCGAAATTGCAGGTTGATTAACAGGGTTACTCAATGGGGTAAAAGGCATCGGGTAACTTGTGTTTTGGTAAAATGGATTAGGCTCGTAAATCTGGCTTCGCCTCAGCGGGTCGTCGCCAGTATTTTTGTCGTCGCTTGCCAAAGCAGTAAAACTACTGCTTAGCAAAAGACCGAGCATCACGGCAAGATAAAGAAAACGCTGCTTCATTTGTAGTACCTCATTTGTTTGTTGAACATAATACATATTAAATAAATTATTGAATTTAGAAATAATTATCTTTTGAATCTCCATCCTTTGTCCTCATTCTCAAATATCCAAGCAATTAATTTACCTTCTTCTATTGTATCGAAATTATTCCAAAAATCGGAGTTGTAATTAAACTGGCTGCTGGTATCATCTTTCGGTTGCGTTTCAATTTGCTCCATAATTTTTTTAATTCTTTCTTGCCATTTCAAAAAGTTTGATTCTCTTAAATCCACCCACCCTTCGGCACACCACCTTTCAAGATTCTCGGGTGTAAAATCAAGTTCACCGGAATCATTCGCCAAAGGTATCTTCACCTCTTTGCCTCGCAAATATGTTTTACCATCGGGCAACAAAATCACCAATCCAATCGATAACATTTGAGTACGCAAATTAATATTATTTTTTATAATTTCCAAAGATTTATCGGATAATTCACGTGGCGAATATTTCAAAACTTCCTTAGCACTACCAGCAATCAGTTTTAGCAAATGGGCTTCGAAAAGAAGTTTCGATAACCTTGGAGGTCCAAGCAATTCGAAAGCAATACTCTCGGTTTGATGCTCTTTTTCCAACTCTTTCAACTTGTTCAAGGCATAATTTCGCAGAAATCCGCCACGATAGGTAGGTCCAAGCGTAAACGCATCTAAACCTTGAATAACATCTTTGCCAGTATTTCCGCCGATTATTTCGTGAACAGCATAAGTAGCAATTTCTTCGGGTGTTACAATCTCCATTTGCCCAAGCGAACTTATTGCTTCAAATTCTGCGCGGGAAAAAATTCCATTCTCGCCAGTATCGATGAATACAGAACGGAAATAATCATTTGTTTCAACAATTCCATCGTTATCGGCAAGTTTGAATTTCCCATCGATTTTTTTGGCATTTTCCAAAGGCATATCCACAAGTTGAATTGGTTTACCGCGTCGAACAACTTTGTCGAAAGCAATCTTTTTCCAAGCAATAGCAGCTGTTGGCTTAATTTCCTTTACCAATGGTCCGTTTGGTGTTCGAGCCATCAGATAAAGCAAAAGTGTTTGGGCACCAGCCACTGCCGATTTTGCAAGCAAAACCCGCGATGGACGCTCCTCGCTGTGGGTGTATGGAATATTCAAACCCATACCGCCAGTTCCACTCGTTCCAATTTTCAAATATACTTTAACATTAGCATCGCACAAGCCTCGATAGAGAATCTGAATATGCCGAATTAACTGCGGGATATAAACACTCGCCATCAACTTTTCGACATCGGCAACCTTCAAAGTGTTGTTCTGAATTTCGGCTCGAACAGAATTTACCGCTTTGTAAATATCTTGATATGCTATTGCAGTGGCAGTGTTAATGCAATCAATAACAACATCGGGCTGGCTTTCTTGAATTAACGAATAAAAGTAAGATTCGTTTAAAATTTCATCCGTAAGTTCGTTATAAATGTCATTAATAATTTCCCAGCGCCATTGTGGATTCGAAACTACATCAACCCAATCCATATCTTTCCAGGCTACCCGAGCAAAGATATTTCCCCAACGAGCAACGAACATATTCGGGTCAGCAGTTGGAAACTCTTTTCGAAGTTGAGCCACTGCGTCTTCGGCTTCGGTTTTCCGCAAAGACGAAACAATAATCCTTGCAGGATTGTGCTTCATCAATTCCCGGCAGATTGCTGAACCTACAAGGCCCCATCCGCCCAAAACTAAAACCTTCTTACCACTTAATTCCATCTTTTTTCAACTTTGTTTATAAAATTTAATTTTCAAAGATAACAAAATAATTAATTTTTTTTAAATACCAAAACCTTTTTCGACGACCGCCCCCGATTTTCAAAGAACTTTTTTGTTTTGTTCCATTTCCATCTGTTATAAACACATAAATTTCAAAAAAGTCTCAAAATTTTTTAAAAAAATTTTTAAAAATTTATAACCCCTTTAATTTCAATAAGATAGCGATGGAACTTCTTTGCAATTAAATAAATTCCGCTCGGCAGTTTTTTGATTTTCTCATCGGTTTGTTCACCAAACTTTTCACGAAAAACTAAGTTCCCGAGCAAATCGTAAACTTCAATCTCATCAAAAACCGCAGTCTCTGGTTTTATTTCAATAACCCCAAGTATTTGCTGAGTGTTCAACATCGAAATGAATCCATCTCTGCCGTAGCCATAAAATCTTAACTCACGAAGCAAATAAGTCGAATCACTTTTCGACTGACAAAATATATTTCCACCAGTTAATTGCTTAGCTGATGCGAAGTCATCACGTCTCCAACTCGCACCAAAATCGCTACTCAAAAGCAGATTCCCATTGTCCATCGACACAACAACATTTTTCCCACTTTCGAACGAGTAAATACTTATCGGTTGGTCGAAAGTTTGGCTTTCAAACACTTTTTCGAAAGTGCGAAGCTGACTATTTGCTCGCCAAACGATTAAAGTATCGAAAACAAAGCCAACGGCATAGCCCGAAGGAAATCCATCGGGGCTAATTTCGTAAAAATGGTAGTCGTAAACTTCGACACCCTCGGAAATTGCTTTAAAGTCATAAAGCAATTTCCATTCATCAAAATTATCCTTTGATAAATATATGCGTTCGGGAATTTGAAAAGATTTACCACCAAGAAGGCATAAAATTGAACTTTGCACAGTATCATTTCGAACATTAAATTTTTTCAATTTTGTACCAACTATGTTGGAATCTATGAATATTTGTTTCCAACTTCGATTAATCTTATCGAAACGGAAAATTGAGCCACCATATCCAACAGCATAGTAAAAATTTTTATCTTCTAAACAGTCGAAAAAGTTTTTAACTAAATTTAAATCTTCCCCATCGAATCGAAATATTTCGAGTTGATTCCCAAAAGTATCAAAAATTTTCACTTCTGCATTATCGAAAATGAAGTTGTATCCAGCAGCGAGAATTTTATTATCGGAAGAAAAAAATCCCGAAAATGGGAAAAATGTATAATCAGTCCAAAATGTCCAATTCCCTCCTTCATCGAAAGAAAGGAAGTATGCACCATTGGAACTGCTCCATCCCACAGCCAAAATTGTGTCCAGTTCAAAATAGGGGTTGTTACAATCTGCATCAAAATTTCTGGATTTAACATTAATCGAATATATTTTTTCTTTTCTGCTTAATGGGGAAATATCTTTCCATTGGGAGAAAAGAAATTCGCCACCAAATAGCGTCATAATAACAACAATCGAAACAATTCTCATAATCAGCTTCAATCAAATGTTTTTTTAAACTTTGGGTCACGATTTTTCACGCGGGAATCTTCTGCAAGCTTTGTTTTGTAATCTTCGAGCCTTCGTGCAAGATTATCATCGGAAATAGACAAAATTTGAAGGGCCAAAAGCCCCGCATTTTTTGCACCATTAATCGCTACAGTTGCAACAGGTACACCCGAAGGCATTTGAACAATCGACAGAAGAGAATCCAGCCCACCAAGCGATTTCGTCTGAATTGGCACCCCAATCACTGGCAATGTTGTAAAAGCGGCACAAACTCCAGGCAAATGGGCAGCCCCGCCAGCTCCGGCAATTATTACCTTTACACCATTGCCACGAGCCTTAGATACATAACTAAACACATCGTTCGGGGTTCGATGGGCAGACGCCACAAAAATATCGTATTCGACACCAAATTCTTTTAAAAATTCCCCTGCTTGCGACATTACATCGAAATCAGAATCACTTCCCATTATAATTGCAACATTAGGCATAAAATTCCTCTGATTGTTTAACAAACTACAAAATTATTAAAAATCAACAAAAGAAAAATTAAAATCATAAGAAGATGACCGGCCTTACGGTAGCTTTTCATTTGCTAAAAATTGATAAAAGTGAATTTTTAAATTAATGTAATTTATGTTTTAATTTATTACAGCAACCGAATAATGCTTATTCCTTTTTTAAGTCAAATAATTTAGGATAATGTGGAGATGGAAAGGATTAAAATAAAACAAAAAAGGGATGGAAAATCCACCCCTTTTTCGGCACTTAATGAAACGAATTAGCTTTCTACAATAGCAAGGACATCGGAACGCTGGATGATTCGATATTCTTTACCATCAATGGTTATTTCTTCGCCACCATATTTGGCAAAGATAACCTTGTCGCCAACTTTGATTAGGTTTTGCAAATCTTCATCGGTGCCAACAGCAACGACTTCCCCCATAATTGGCTTTTCCTTTGCTGTGTCGGGGATGATAATCCCTCCCGATGTCTTGCTTTCGGGCTCAAGTGGTTTGATTAACAAACGGTCATCCAATGGTTTGACTTTCATAAAACCTCCTACTTAATGTTTAACAATTTGTCAATTTGTTGTTTATCGAACCCAATAATGGGTCTGTTGTTAATTAAAATTACGGGAACTCCCGTGTTGCCACCAGTTCTTCTTTGCATATCGCGGAATGCAGCCATATCGCGCGAAACATCTACTTCCTTGAATGGGACTTTCTTTTCCCTCAGATGTCTTTTCGCTGCATTGCAAAAGGAACAAGTTGGAGTTGTAAAAATAACAACTTTTGGCGTCGCTTTCATACCCAACCCTCAATTTTTGAAATATGAATAACGAGTTATATTGTTTGATATTTTATTTGTAAATAAGTATTGGGGCAAGCCATTTTTCAACCTCTTCGAGGCTCATTCCTTTTCTTTGTTTGTAATCCAAAACTTGGTCGCGATCGATTTTCCCAACGGGGAAATAACGGGCTTCGGGATGGGCAAAATATAATCCACAAACAGACGCCAGTGGTTTCATAAGATAATTTTCCGTTAAAGATACGCCAAGACTATTTGTTCCATCGAGAAGTTCAAATATAATTTGCTTTTCTGTGTGGTCAGGATAAGCAGGATAACCCGGAGCTGGTCTAATTCCGCGATATTTTTCTTTAAGAAGCTCATCAGTAGATAAATTCTTGGATTCATAGCACCAGAACTCGTTGCGAACTCGCTCGTGAAGTCGTTCGGCAAAAGCTTCGGCAAGTCTATCGGCAAGGATTTTGACAAGTATTGCACGAAAATCATCATTTTCATTTTTAAAGCCTTGCGACAATTCTTCGGCTCCTATCCCAGCAGTAACAATAAAGGCGCCAATAAAGTCCACATACCCACTCCCCTTTGGTGCAGCAAAATCGGCTAACGAATAGTTCGGCTTATTTCCATCCTTGCGAGTTTGTTGGCGCAGAAAATGAAGCGTTGCCTTTAAAGATTTTAAGCTCTGGTCATAAATTTCTATATCTTCGCCTAAGGAATTTGCAGGGAACAGGCAAAAGGCACCATTCGCCTTCAACCATCTATTCATAATGATTTCATCAAGCAAAGTGTTTGCTTCGGCAAATAGTTTCTTTGCTTCCTCACCAAATTTTGGATGCTCAAAAATTTGCGGATAGCGAGCCTTCATTTCCCAAGCAAGGAAAAACTCTGTCCAATTAATATATCTGCGTATCTCCTCGAGGTCGTAATCAATCAAATGTTTTACCCCAATAAACTTTGGCTCAACTATTTGAGCCTCTTGAATGGAAAATTTGTATCTGTTCTCTTTGGCGCGCTCGAATGGAATAATATTGAACTCTTTCTTCTTTTCGAAGTTTCGGCGAATTTCTTCATATTCTTGGATGATTTTTTTGACAAAATCATTCTTCTGTTGCGGATTCACAAGGCTATTGGCAACAGGCACACTTTGAGAAGCATCTTGAACATAAATAACCGGACTGGAATAACAAGGCGATATTTTTACTGCTGTGTGGACTCTGGAAGTGGTCGCTCCGCCAATCAAAAGAGGAACATTCATTTTCGCCCGTTCGAGCTCTCGAGCAACATTGACCATCTCGTCCAACGACGGGGTTATCAAGCCACTCAATCCAATAATATTTACATTGTTTTTCTTTGCCTCTTCGATAATTTTTTCGGCAGGAACCATTACCCCAAGGTCAATTACTTCGAAATTATTGCAAGAAAGCACTACGCCAACAATATTCTTTCCAATATCGTGAACATCTCCTTTGACAGTAGCCAGCAGAATTGTACCATTCTTTTTAGGTTCCGCAAATTCCTTTTTCAAAGATTTTTGTATGTGTGGTTCAAGATAGGCAACTGCTTGCTTCATCACCCTTGCAGTCTTAACCACTTGCGGCAGGAACATCTTCCCGGAACCAAACAAATTGCCAACTTCGTTCATTCCGTCCATCAACGGTCCTTCGATAATTTCCAAAGGATTAGAATACTTTGCCAAAGCCTCGTCCAAATCTACTTCAAGAAATGAATTGATTCCATTGATAAGAGCATATTTCAATCTTTGTTCAACTGGAAGTTCCCGCCAGGCAACAGTTTTAACTTTCTTATCAATTTTTGATTCTTTTAGAGCATTTGCATACTCAATAAGCCTTTCGGTGGCATCGGGCTTTCGATTCAAAATCAAATCCTCGACCAACTCGCGCAGCCGTAGTTCAATTTCTTCGTAAACATCCAACTGCCCGGGATTAACAATGCCCATATCCATCCCAGCCTTGATTGAATGGTAAAGGAATACGGAGTGCATCGCACGTCGAACAATTTCGTTCCCACGAAATGAAAAAGACAAGTTGCTAACTCCCCCACTAACTTTTGCAAATGGCAAATTTGCTTTAATCCACTTTGTGGCTTCGATATAAGCCACAGCATAATTGTTATGTTCTTCGATTCCCGTGCCGATTGTAAGTATATTCGGGTCGAAGATAATATCTTGCGGAGGGAAACCAACTTTATTCACAAGTATATCGTAAGCTCTACGGCAAACATTTATTTTGTGCTCAAAAGTTACCGCCTGTCCTTGTTCATCGAAAGCCATTACAATCACAGCAGCACCATATCGCAATACTTTCTTTGACCTTCGGATAAATTCCTCTTCACCATCTTTCAAGGAAATTGAATTTACAATGCCTTTCCCCTGTAAACATTTTAAACCAGACTCTATCACGTTCCACTTCGAGGAATCAATAATAATCGGAATTCGGGCAATTTCGGGCTCACTGGCGATTAAATTCAAAAAGGTCGTCATTGCCTTTTCGCTATCGAGCATCCCCTCGTCCATATTGATATCGATAATCTGGGCTCCATTTTCTACTTGTTCTCGAGCAATTTCCAATGCCTTTTGGAAATCTCCCGAAAGTATGTAGTTTGCAAATTTTCGAGACCCGGCAACATTGGTTCTTTCCCCGACATTCACAAAATTGGTCTCGGGAGTGATTACCAAAGGTTCAAGCCCCGACAATCTCAAATAGCGCACGGACTCGGGCAACTTTCGTGGTTTATAATTTTGAATAACTTTTGCGAATTTTTCAATATGATTGGGAGTTGTTCCGCAACATCCGCCGACAATGTTTACCAGCTCATCTTGGGCGAATTTCTCGACGACCTCCGCCATCGATTCAGGGGAATCATCGTATTCACCAAATTCATTTGGTAGCCCAGCATTTGGATAAACCGAAACGAAAACTTCGGCAATCCGAGACAAAACTTTCAAGTGGGGATAAATCTGCTTGGCACCGAGAGCACAATTCAAACCAACTGCAAGCAGATTCTTACAATGTGAAATTGAAATATAAAAAGCCTCAACAGTTTGACCCGAAAGTGTTCGCCCGCTCTGGTCAACTATGGTGCCAGAAATTATCACCGGCAAAGGCTCTCTCCCAGAGTTCTCAAAATATTCTTCGATTGCGAAAATTGCAGCCTTTGCATTCAAAGTATCGAAAACGGTTTCGACCAGTAAGATATCGACACCGCCCTCAACTCCGCCCTTGATTTGTTCATAATAAGCATCGACAAGTTCATCGAAAGTTACTGCCCGATATGCGGGATTTGTTACATCGGGCGAAATCGAAAGTGTTTTGTTTGTTGGACCAATGGAAAGAGCAACAAAGCGGGGCTTTTCGGGCGTTTGCTTTGTTTTTTCATCAGCCACCTTGCGGGCAAGCAAGGCAGCTTGATAATTCATCTCATAAACCAGATGTTCGGTGGAATAATCCTTCTGCGAGATTTTATTTGCGTTAAAAGTGTTGGTTTCGATTATGTCCGCACCTGGATCAAGATATTTCCTATGTATTTCTTCAATGATTTGGGGTTGGGTTAGAACCAAAATGTCATTATTCCCTTTTAAATTTTTGGGATGGTCTTTAAATCTTTCGCCACGGAAATCAATTTCACTGAGACGGTACTTCTGAATCATTGTGCCCATCGCACCGTCGAGCAGAAGAATCCGCTCTTCAAGCAATTGCCTTAAAATTTTGTACTTTTCTCCCATCTTACTTGCAAAATTCCATATGAAGCTTTACAGAAGGAGCACTATGGGTTAGAGCCCCAATCGAAATAGCATCAACCCCGGTTTTAGCATAACTTTCCACATTGGCAAGAGTAATTCCACCGGAGGCTTCCAAAAATATCGCAGGGTTCTTTTGCCGGGCAAAATCTACGAGCCCTTTTAATGTTTCAGGTTCAAAATTGTCTAAAAGAATTCCATCCACATTCATTAGAATTGCTTCGAGAAGCTGACTTTCGTTTTCTACTTCAACCTCAATAAACTTCAAAGGATGTTCCAACCGCATCATCTCTACTGCACGGGTGATAGACCCCGCAGCAACAATGTGATTGTCCTTTATTAGAATACCCTCGGAAAGGTTCAGTCGATGATTCCAACCGCCACCACAGCGAACAGCATATTTCTCGAAAAGCCTTAGCCCCGGAGTAGTCTTGCGTGTATCAAGTATTTTCACGCCATAGGGGCTGACAATGTCAACATATTTCCTTGTGTTCGTAGCAATTCCGCAAAGTCGCTGCAATAAATTTAAAAGCGTTCTTTCGACTTTTAGAAGAAACTTTGTTGGTCCTTCAATCTCTGCAAGCTTGGAATATCGCGGGATACGCTCTCCATCGTTAAAATTTACCTTAATAGAAACTGTTTCTTCAATCAGACTTGGCACTTGCTCGATAATTTGCCGACCTGCGAAAATCATCTCCTCTTCGTTTTCAATATAAGCTTTCGACACCAAAGACTTGTCGAAAAAAATATCCGAGGTAATATCCCCATCGGGAACATCTTCGGAAATGAAATAAAGCAGTTCCTCAACTATAAAGTCTGGGTCGAGCGTTTCGATTTGGGGATATGGTAAAAATGGCATAAATCTATCTACTTAATTCCAACATTCTTTCGAGAGGCTTCAAAGCCCGCAAGCGTAAGTCTTCGGAAATGTAAATCTGTGGCTCTAAATTCAAAAGAGCATTATACACTTTATCCAGAGTATGCACACGCATATGAGGACATTGGTTGCAGGCACATCCATTCAAACTTGCCAATGGATAAAAGATTTTATCTGGATTCTTCTTCTTCAACTGGTGAATAATCCCTTCTTCGGTTGCAATAATAAATTCTTTGCTCGAACTTTCAGTTGCAAATTTAATTATACCACTGGTTGAACCAATATAATCGGCATAATGCAAAATATTTTCGGGGCACTCTGGGTGAGCCAAAACAAGTGCTTCGGGGTGTTTCCTTTGCAAAGAAATTAATTCCTGTTCCGAAAAGGTTTCGTGCACTTGGCAGGTGCCATTCCAAAGCACCATATTCCTGCCTGTCTTCTTAATCAAATATGACCCGAGATAACGGTCGGGAGCAAAACAGATCGGTTTAGTTTCGGGAACGGAGCGGATAATTTTCTCCGCGTTGCTCGAAGTGCAAATAATATCACTCATAGCCTTAACTTCGGCTGAACAATTGATGTAGGATATAACGACGTGACCCGGATGCTCTTCGACCCATTTCTTGAACTTATCGGCGGGAGCACTATCGGCAAGCGAGCATCCAGCGTTGAGGTCGGGCATAACTACAATCTTTTCGGGATTTAAAATCTTGGCAGTTTCAGCCATAAAGTGCACTCCACAAAAGACTATTACGTCGGCATTGGTTTTTTGTGGCTGCTGTGCAAGAGCAAGCGAGTCGCCAAGGAAATCGGCTATGTCTTGTATCGAAGGGTCTTGATAGTAATGTGCAAGAATGATTGCGTTTCGTTCCTTTTTTAGCCTATTTATCTCATTAACAATATTTTCCATTTTAGCACCAAGATTTTTTGAATAACCTAAGACGATTTTTAGTGTTAATTGTTTTTATTTATAAAGCATTATGTCAATTTTCAGTTAAGAAAGAAATTTTGAAAAACGGGAAATTGAATTTTAACTACCAAGGAAGTAGTTTTATAATTGGGTTTTCATCTATTCTAACAAGATGGTTCGAGACAGCGGAAACAAAAATCAAACTGCAATCGGTAAGAAATGCGGGTATATTTAATAGAGTAGGAAATTTCGTTAAGTCAAAAGTTTTCCAAAGGTTCAACTCGCTATCCAAAAATATTAAAGAAGGATTGCCACGAGTGTAACCAACAGCACACAGAATTTGCTGACTAATGAACAACGGGCTATAAAAACTTGCACTAATGTGCTGTTGCGAAAGAATATTCCCGTGATTGTCCAATTTATAAATTGTCGAAATTGTTTCGCCTAATCCTGAATTGTAAAGACAAAGGAAAAGTGTGCCATCAACGGTAATGGATAAATAACGTGGAACGATGTCGAATTCTTTTTTCCACTGAATCGTTCCTGCACTATCAATGCAGAACAAATAGCCTACTTGCGATGAATTTTCGATACCATAACCAAAAGCAAAGATTTTGTCTTTCCAAACAACGGGAGAGCGAAGTAGCCTAACATTTTCCAAAGGTCTGCTCCAAAGGATTTTCCCTTTTGAACTTATCAAGAGAATTGTATCTGTACGATTAACTTCATTAAATGTCAAATTCATTACAAGTTTCTCGTTAGAAAATTCAGCAAAAGTCATCGTTGTTTCCAAAGAAAGTGGCAAACTCCAAAGCAACTTGCCTTGATAATTATATTTGTATAAATATTTTGGCGATGCAAAATACACTGCTTCTTTTGTAGCAAGCAAAGTTGAATATACAGATGAAGTATCACTTAAATTTGCTTTCCAATTCAAAGTTCCCGAATTTGAAATGGAATAAAAAAAATTTTTGTTCGAAATAAACAAAATATCCTCCTTTGGAGACGCAACAAGGTTGGAAACCAAAAACTCTCCCGTGCCAAGTTTAAACTCCCATTGCAGTCGAGTATGCTGAAAAAGAACTACCAAGCCATTGTTTGTGGCTGTAACAAATTTGTTTTCGGAAAGAGCCAGCGGAAATGTAGCAAATCCGCTCGAATCTGAACACCCAGCATCTTCGAGCGAGGAAATTCCCGTCCAGAACCTGCCTAAATTCTCATAAGAAGAAGTTCTATGCGAGTTTCCGTATAGATTGTATGGTTCTTTTTCTTTTGGGTTCCCACAAGAGTAAAAAATAAAAATTATCGAAAAAAATATGCTTTTAATCAACAAATATTTCATTATCAATTTTCAATATTTTGTAGAAAGTAAATTTACCTGTTTTTTGCAAAGAAAGAAGATACAAACCATCGGGAAAATCGAAAAAGTTAAGTGTAAATTGTCCTATTTGGGAATTAAAAAACACAACTTGTCCTTGTGAATTATATAGTACAAAGGAGTATAGTTCGTGAAAATTTAAATTCATTCTACCGTGGGTAATTTTCAACTCAACTTTGGCATCGTGGCTATCTGCCGAAGAGAAATTTGGCAGAAGATGAATTCCCACAACACAATCCAAATCGAAACCCGAAAGCAGTGGCGAATAAAATGGATGCTTTTCATCCTTTAGTATCGAATCGCAAATATCTTTGATTTTAATGTACTTAATCTTCTTCAATCCAATAGTTGAAAGGTCGAAGGAATTCCCTCCGCTTTCATTAGGGTCGAAAGGATTAGCCTTGCCATTTGTCGGCTTTGTGCCAGCACAACCCTCGAGAGTATTATAATCCCACGGGAATTCCACAAAGTTAATTCCATCGGCAGAAACAGATACCACTGCTGGCTCGGCAAACACCTTTTGCGTTACAGGGTTTATAAAAGCATTCTCGAAAATTGTAAAGTCTGGACCATCGCCGTCAACAACTTCGAAGTTTTTAAACCCAACGCAAATTTCACCGCCAAGTCCAATCGAGCAAATATCCGTCGGACTTGACGATGGCACCTGCTCGGAAGCATTTGTATCAGGCAATTTGAAGATATTCTGGGGGAAATATTCACTACCCTGACCAAGATTTTGTCCTTTCCCCGGATAAAACCAAAAAACTGTATCTATCGCCGATTGATAATATTCACCATATAAAAGCTTGGAATAAAAGAACAATACACAAAGCAGTCCAAAAAATCTCATAGTCTAAATCTTTTAAAAAAGCAAAATTAAAACATTTCAAAATGTTGATTGGGTAAAAACTAATGAGAATATACAGAAACTGCTTGATTACTTTATATATGTAGTTGAAGAACTTCGTATGTTTGCAATGCATCCTTTGTTTTTCAAATTGGGCAATAGTCGCTCACAAAGATATTTACTATTCACGAGAAGCTAATAGACATCGGATGTTTTCAAAATATCCGATTTCTTGACATTAGGTTTGTATCGCATCGTAAAACCCAAAGACATATCTGTTCATTTGCTCACAAAAGGTTAGAAATAAACTTTAAATGATTTCCTTTCAATTATCGTCATTTTGCTTTTTAATATTATTTTGTTGAAAATATAGGTTTTCGAAAACGCAATGACTTCAGTGGGTAAAAAATCGGTTTCAAAACACATAATTGATGGAAGAAAAATTAGCCTTTTGTTCGATTTCGATGTTGAATTAATCTTCGACGGCTTAAATACGGGCGAATATAATATGCATTTCGATGAAACAAGGGCTTACGAGGTTGAACAAGGTAAATCGCTACCGATGCTCCGTTTCTATGGATGGAACCCTTGGACAGTTTCGTTGGGAGCAAACCAAAAGGAAAGTGATTTCGACCCCGAAAAACTGCAAATGTATGGTTTTGGCTTGGTTCGAAGACCTACCGGCGGACGAGCAGTTCTCCACGCCAATGAATCGACTTATTCATTCGTTTGCAAGCTCGATTCACAACTGAAACCGCTCGATGTTTACAAGGAAATCCACATTTTCCTTGTCGAAGGACTTAAGCAGCTTGGTGCCGAAGGCTTATCGTTCGAAAAGTCCCAGCCCAACTTCAATGAATTCTACAAAAGAGAGACTGCTTCGCTATCCTGCTTTGCCGGTTCGGCTCGATACGAAATTGAGTGGCAAGGCAAAAAACTTGTTGGGAGTGCCCAAAGAGTCTTGGGAAATACACTTCTTCAACACGGCTCAATTCTTTTAGGACCGGGATATGAACTGCTTGCCGAGGTTGCAAATCTCCCAGACGAAAAATCGCGGGACTATCTCCGAAACTACATCAAATCCCATAGCATTTCCGTCGAGGAAATTACTGGTAAAGAAACTAATTTCTTCCAAGCTATTGAAACATTTTCAAAGCTTTTGCTATGATTCGATACATTGTCTTAATTCTTTTAATTATTCTTGGGATACTCTTTTTAATGAACATTATCCTTAATAAAGTAATCAAAATCTTTTTGAGGTCAAATTCTTCTGTAAAACCCAAATCCAAGAAGCCCGACGAAGTTATCTTTAACAAAGAAGACATTATCGTTTTGAAGGGCGAAGCAAAGCAAAGTGATAACAATGAAAAATGAACTATGAATATAGAAACGAAAGCCCCGATAATTGGTGCAATCGATGTTGGAACTAATTCATTCCATCTTATAGTTGCAACCGTCGACTCACGCGGAATGCTCCATACTATACTTCGCGAGAAAGAAGTTGTTCGGCTTGGAGCCAGTGGTGGAGACATAAAATTTTTAACACCAGATGCGATTAAACGAGGTGTCGAAACACTTAAAAGATTTGTGGACATTGCTCGTTCGAAAAATGCAGAAATTCGTGCCGTTGCAACAAGCGCCGTACGCGAAGCAACCAACCGACAAGAATTTATTGACTTGGTGAAAAAAGAAACTGGAATTGATATCGAAGTTATCTCTGGAATTGAAGAGGGGCGTCTAATTTACCTTGGAGCTTTGCATTCTCTCCCAATCATAAATCTAAAAGCATTAATAACAGACATTGGCGGGGGTAGCACCGAGACGATAATAGGCTATAAAGGCGATATCCTTTATGTTCATAGCGAAAAGCTTGGTGCAATTCGATTGACTGTTCGTTTCGGTTTAGATGATGAGGTTAACGAAAGTAAAATCAATGAATGCAGACAATACATCCGTGGTGTTTGGGCTCCAATATTCTACAAAATTAACCAGATTGGCTACGATGTTTTAGTTGGCACTGCGGGTACTATCCTTAATATTGGAGTTATGACCCTATTGCAGAACGAAAAACCAGTTCCCGATGTGCTTAATGGAACAATTTTGGCACGAAAAGATGTTCTGAAAACAATCAAGAGAATTTTAAACGCAAAAACATTGAAGGAAAGGAAACTTCTTCAAGGACTTGACCCACAAAGAGCGGATATAATCGTTGGTGGTACATTAATTTTCGAATTCATTTTAGAAAACATAAATATCGATAAACTATATATTTCCACATACGGGCTAAGAGAAGGAATTGTTTACGATACTTTAGAAAAAAAGAAAGAAATCGAAACGCTTCAACATTTAAACAGGTTACGTGAGTCTACCATTTATTCAATTGCAAATCAATATGGCGTTAACTTAAAGCACAGCCTACACGTCCGGGATATTGCTTTAAAAATTTTCGATGCAACATCGAACATACACAAACTTGGGACACGAGAACGGGAATGGCTCGAAGCAGCTGCTATTCTCCACGACGTTGGTTACCATATTTCAGTTGACCAACACCACAAGCATAGCTACTACATAATTAGCCATTGCATTATGCCGGGTTTCACAACCGACGAAGCAGAAATAATTGCAAACATCGCCCGATACCATAGGAAAAGCCACCCTAAAAACAAACACGAAAATTTCCAGCGACTTTCTGAAGAAAAACAGGAAATTGTTAAAAAATTAGCAGGTATACTTCGTATCGCCGAAGGAATTGACCGACGCCAAATCCAAGCTGTCCGAGATGTCGAAGTAGTTCAAAAAAATTCCAACGTTATTATTCGCTTGATTCCAGCTGAAAACACTTCCTACCCTGATGTCGAATTGTGGGGCGCCGAAAGAAGAAAACTTCTGTTCGAAGAAGTTACTGGCACAAAGGTAACATTCACTATTGGTATGTAACTTTTAAGCTTATGATTTAGTCTATATCATTTTTTGAAAAGAAAATATGAAAAAAATAAAAGCAATTTTGGTTCTTTGGTTTCTTTGCGTTTTCGTTGCGCTGTCGAATATTCAAATCGAGATTGACGAAAACCTTGACATATCAAAATATCCAGAAATATCCCTCAGAATTCGTGCTTACAAAAATGGTCAAATACAAAAATTATCCTCCGAACAAATAATTATTCTGGATGGGAACCTCCCATTCAAACCCGAAAAAGTATCCGAACCTTCGTTCGACGGGTTTCAATTGGTCCAATGGAGAGCAAAGGGATGGGGCCCTTCTTTAGCTCCAACTTCAACAAATTCAGTTTATGCTCTTATTAATTTGTATGTAACAATAAGAGAAGAAACAGCACATTTTCAAAAAGCAATAGAAACTAAGCATCCTCTCTACGACAATCCCGTTGCAGAAATTAAACCCCTTGACAACGACCGAAACATTTTGAGAGAAATCCGCTTTGGCAATGTTCCCGTTGGTGATTACACTAATAAAAGAATTAACCTCGTCTCGGTCAACGAAAAAACACGAGGAAACACCAAATTCCAGACCAGAATAGATTGGGTTGGAACAACTTCGAACGATTTTAAATACCTTTGGCTCGGCTCAAATACAAATACCGACCCTCCCCCAGTTTTTATCATTTCTCCTTTTCTCTACGCAATAGAAGTTTTGTTTATCCCACAAGAGAACAAATATTACAGGGAATACCTAATTGTTAGTTACGAAAATGGCAAAGAATTGCCAATTTCACTCGTAGGCAATTCCTTTCCCATTGCAAAAAAGAACCAAATGAATTTGCTTCAACCCAAGAAGGACGACATTCTTTTTACCTGCCAAAGTTACTATATCAGATGGAAAGGGAATAAACCCAACACACCCGTTTCAATCTATTATTCCACAAATAGAGGTTCCGATTGGATTCCCATTGATAAAGTTCTGGGCAATGAATATCTGTGGGTTGTGCCAAATGTTCCTTCCGACTCTGTTCAAATCAAAATCAGCCAAGAATACTCACACACACCCGAAAGTTCCTTGAAAACAGACGCCAACAAGCCACAGAAAATTGCTTTTAATCCCGACGGAACAAAGTTGCTTTCTGCTTCGATGGATGGAAAAATTTCTGAATTCGACCTCCTTTCGAAAACTCAACTTAAAACTTATAGTTTTAGCAATTTAAATTTCCCGCTGGAAAAAGCAAATATCACAAATCTTGCTTATTGCAATAACGATTCAAATGTTGTCATTTCTTATCGAGCAATGGATTTTCACGATGTAGTAGGAAACGACACAATCCTCGTGGTAAATCTTTCCGATGGTTCAATTTTGGGCAAAATTGCTTTGCCCGAAGGTGAAAGAATCGGCCAATTTTCCGTCGACAACAAGAGAAATTATCTAATACTTTTCAAATCTCCAAGCAATGTTATTGAAATTTACCAATTGCCTCAATTAAGTTTCGTACAAAACCTTACATTCACTGCACCAATACAAAATATAACATTAAAAAACAACCTTCTCGCAGTTGCTCTGCTTTCGAATACAATTGTGCTTTACGATTTAACAACTTTATCAAAAATCAAGCAGATTGAACTAAAATACTTACCTTATATAACAAACATCGCTCTTTCGAACGATAGCAAACTTTTAGCGTTCACAACAAAGAAATTTACCATCCCAGATATTTATCAGAATTTATCCGACGCTTATGTGCTGGACATCAATAGCGGGGTCATCGTCCGCTCCCTATACAAAAACTGGTCTGATGCCATTTCTGTCGATTTCTCGCCAACAGATAACTTTGTTGTTCTTGGATTCCAAAACCAACCTTCGATCATCCTTTGGGATATTGTCAACGACATCAAAACCGATGAGATAAATGGTGCAGGCTATTCAATTTCCGACTGCAAATTATCTCCAACTGGCTTCGTTGTTGCAACAACTGAACCCGAACGAAATGTCATTGTTACCCGTGAGTTCGACTTTCAGGAAATTGTGGTCTCCGAACCATTCAAAATTCACAGAGCCAAAATTACGACCAAAGAGGCAAAATTTCCACCCCAGAAAATTTATTCACCAATTACCATTCCAATCGACGACCATTTCTGCAATATCGGAGACGTCCCTCTGATAATCGATTATTGCTACTTCACGAAGGGACGCAACTTCTCCTTATCTCGAAATCCAACTGGCGATACTCTTTACCCACAGAGTTGCGGGAACTTTTCCATCATCTACAATCCCAAAGACACTGGAACTTTTTACGATACACTCGTCGTCATTGCTTGCTACCAAGAATACCGAATCCCACTTATGGGAAAAGGTATAAATCGTGATTTTTCATTTACATTGGCACAAATCGACTTTGGAGAAGTTTGTGTCAATCAATCCCGTGAGTTTGAATTTGAAATCGGCATTAACAATGATACTTTGGAGCTACCAATCGATTTTATAAGAATCGACCCGAGTTCAAACAGATATTTTTCAATAATTTCTTCACACGATAATCAAATTTTGGGCAAATCCGAAAAGCTTAAGGTCATTATTAAGTTTCAACCCCGAGAAATCGGTTCATTTTCTTCTTATTTAGAGATTTTCTATCTTGGGCAAAAAGATTACATATTCCGCATTCCAATAGTTGGGAAAGGAATTGGAATTGAGCTTTCGGTTGCACCATCGGACATAAGATTCATTCCCGAAATTCCACAGCAGTCCTTTTTAATCAAAAACAATTCAGAAACAGATGTAGTTGTCGACAGCGTCGTATTCTCACCAGCAAATTCATATTCACTCGATATTCAAACGCCATTTGTCATTGCATCGAAATCGGCAAAGATGTTGAATATTACAATGCAGAACAGCAGTCCGATTGAAGCACAAATGACAATTTACAGTTCCCCTTGTGGTGTTAATCAAATAATTACGTTAGGTCCTTATCTTGGTAGTTCGGAAATTTACTTCCAAGAAATTAAAACAATTCCAAAGGGTGAAATAGAAATTCCAATACTCTTCAAGAACATCGAAAACAAACCATATAATGGAAGAAGATTTTTCGAGGCTGAAGTTTCATTCAACCCACGAATGTTCCTTCCTTTCGATGTAAAATCCGAGTGGGGAGAAACCCAAGTTCTTCGCAACGAGATAATTAACGACCGCCGAGTGTTGACTTTTAGAATTCAGGGCAATTTCCCGCTCGAAGGAACAATCGGTAAAATCATTGGTAACGTCGGTCTTGGTGAAAGCGACACTTCCGCAATCGACTGGAATCCCCAAAGTGCTTTCTGGGGCAAAAATGTGCAAGTTTCGGCAAAACCCGGACTTATTCAGCTTACTGGTCTTTGCGGAACTCGAAGAATCCTACTTCCAGCGGATTCGCTTAACTTAATTCAAATCAATCCCCAGCCAGCTTCAACTTCGATGGATTTGATTCTATATTCAAACTATGATGACCTAATGAAAATTCAAATTGTCGACATTGTTGGCAATGTTATTCAAACAAGCCAAGTCCTTCTCAACGAAGGAACAAATAAAATTTCACTGGATGTTGGAACTCTCTCGCCGGGAGTTTATCGGATAATACTCCAATCCAAAAACATATTAATCAACAAAAGTTTCTTGAAAATTTAAGTTCAGCGATGGTCAACCGAGTTTATTCTAAATCAAGTTTAATAATCATCATCTTTGCAATACTTATAAACAATTTGAATTGCAAGCCAAAAATCAATTTCGAAACAACAGGCTTAATCAATATAAATTATCACACTGGAAACTTCAAGGGATTTCCGGGTTACGATTGTTGCGGAAATTTTACCGATGCCGTTGGAATGGGATTTTCTGTTTCCGTTGGTGGATTACAAAACAATTTGTTCACAATTGGCAACACCAATTTTTGGCTTTTTGTCGAATTGGCTTACACAGGAGCATACGGGAAATTCAGCAATGATGAATATTTTGCCGATGTAATTATTGGGAATAACGTAGCCAAAGGTATTAGCAAACATACACTCGAAACTTCTATCCAATCGTTTGAACTTATTCCCGGTTTAAGGATTAGCAACCCATTTGGAATAAAACCACTATTCATTAAACTTTCGCCGAGTTTTCTTCTGCCATTAAGTTCAAACTTTCGGCAACGAGAAGAATTGATTTCGCCAAAAGAAGCAACATTCGAAAATGGCTCTCGAATTCGAAATTCCTATTCTGGTTCAATCCCGCAGTTAATCTCCCCCATAATCATTGCCAATTTGCAAGTAGGCTATGAATTAATTTCTTTTAATACTTTCACAATCTCGCCAATTCTATCGTTTAATTATGCACTAAATAAAAATGTCAAAAATTTAGACTGGCAAACCCATTCTTTTGGTCTCGGTATTAATATACGATATGCACTTCCAAAGTCTAAACCCGCTGTTCCTACTCCTCCGCCACCAACAGATTTGCCAAAACCAATTGAACCAAAGCCACGACTTCCCATTCAGGCTAAATTGCTCATCGAATCTGCCGACGAAAAAAAGGCAATTCAAAATTTCGACACAATCAAAATCGTTAAATCAATTCTCAATACTATCGAAATCAAGCCAATCCCAGCAATTATTTTCTATCGAAGGAACGATTTCCTTTTTGGCTACGACACAATCCCCACAACCAATGAGTTCGAGCAAATTTATTCAGAAAACAGAAAAGTCATCGAAGCGTTGCTTTCGCTTTTAAAACGGAACAAAGACATCACTTTAACGATACTTTGCTCTCAAACCGAAGACGAACAACCCAACATCTGCGATTTAAGAGTAACAAGAGTTGTGGAATTTCTGCGTTCAAACGGCTTTGGCGATAGAATCAAAGAAGTCAAAAAAATTAGCACGAAACCCAAAAAGCAGATTCCAGAACTAATTGATGAACTGCGCTTTGTTCAGTTTATTCTGAACGACAACGAATTCATAATCCCAATGGAAAACGCTATCAAAAGCGATACGCTACTTTCAGCACCACGATTGAATATTCAAATCTTAACCGATGAAAAAACAGAATACAAAGTTAAAGGTAGTATTCAATTTAACGGGAGTGAGATTCCACTTAACTCTGGAAATTACTCTTTTGACCTTAAGGAACAACTTCCGGACTTCAACAATAAGATTATTCCTTTAAATGTTCAAGTAGAAATTGAAACTTTGGAGGATTTGCCACGAAAAGAAAACATTCAATCAACTATTTATATCGCACAAACTTCCAACGATACTTCTTTCTTTACATATTTCAATCCCTTTAAAAGTCAGAATGCAATCCTTGTTGCTCTGTTCAACTTCGATGAGTCGGAATTTTACTGGAAAAATCCAAAAATCCAAGAAATTATTGTTAAGTTGCAAAAGCAAGGCAAAAAAGTTTCGATTGTTGGTTCAGTCGATAACATTGGCTCGGAAGAGCACAACCAAAGATTGGCACTTGCCCGAGCCCAAAGAGTGAAAAACCTTGTTGGTATCGCTCTTCCAGTAAAAGCGATAGAATCAGCAAGCCAAAACGGAAACAACACACCGCTGGAAAGAATCCTTAATCGCTCCGCTTGGCTTATTGTCGAATGATAGGTGCCACAAAATCCCAAAGATTCAATTTCAAACTCCCTATGTGTTTTGCAAAGGATATTCTTTATTTTTCCATTAATTCGTTCTGAATTAATTGACTTCTTAATGAATTGACAAAGATACTTGACTCCCTGTTCGTAAAAGTTAGTTGTAAATTAAATTCGGGAAGATTAATAGCTCCAAAATTTGGCTTTCCAAACGAAGGACATTTCGAGCAATGGGCTGATACCGATAGCAAAAATATCGGGTGTTTGATAAACAATCGATGTCGGAAAGCCTCTCTTTGATTTCACAAGATGGTTCGTCCACTTGCAAATTGGCTTAAAGCAATTAGCTGTGAAAACGGGGCTTTTTCGCTTGCGGAAAGAAAACTCAACAAGTTGTTTCAAACTTTTCGTTCAAAAAGTTCTTTCGAAAAAGATTGAAGGTAAAATTCAACTGGATTCTTATGAAATCCAAAATTAATACATAAATTTCCTGTTATTTCGTTTTAATTACTTTCAAAATTTTTGAAACCTTAAATTCTCTTTTTCGTCTTTAATGTTTCGTTTTAATATAGAATATGATGAAATTATTAGATAAACTTGGAATTGTATTGCTATGTATTATAATACACTATGTCCCGATGTATGCAATCGAAACTACAAACATCGGGGAAAATTGCACCATCAGTGGATTTGTCTACAATTCTGAATCGAAAGAAATTCTGGTTGGCGTTACTGTTTACCTCGAAGGAACTAAAATTGGTACCATTACGAACAAAACGGGATTTTTCGCATTGAACAACATACCTCCTGGAAAGTACAGATTGGTTCTCTCGTTCATCGGATACCAAAAATTAGTCGATACCATAAGCTTAAAACCCAAAGAAGTTTTGCGGAAAAAATATTATCTTAAACCAACCGATATCGAAACACAAGAAGTTAGCATCGAAGCTGAAAAAGAAATCGAGAAACGGGAAATAACCATTAGCAAAATCAATATCCCTGTCCAACAGATATCAAAAATTCGTATAGGTGGGGAATCCGATTTGTTCCGCTCTTTGCAATACCTTCCGGGAATTTTAACTTCATCGCAGATTTCTTCGGGTCTTTTCGTTCGCGGGGGTTCCCCCGACCAAAACCTTGTCCTGCTCGATAATATGACAGTATACAATCCATCTCATCTTTTGGGATTTATTTCGACATTCAATACCGAGGCAATAAAAGATGTCGAATTAATCAAAGGTGGATTCCCTGCTGAATTTGGTGGCAGAATTTCTTCGGTGCTGAATGTTACCCAAAAGGAAGGAAATCGTGAACATATTTCTGGGGGAGCTGGTATCGGTGTCATTTCTTCGAAAGCAATGCTCGAAGGTCCGCTATTCAATGGCTCTTGGTTCATTGCAGCTCGAAGAACTTATATCGACTTAATCAAGAATTTCATAAAAGAGGACCCAACCACACCCCTGCCCGATTTTTGGTTCTACGATATAAATGCAAAATTGACACAAGAACTAAGCCGAAACGACAGAATCTCCCTCGGCGGGTTCCAAAGCCAAGACCTACTGGGTTATAGCGGTTTTGGAATTGATTTCGAGGTAACAATTATGAATCGGGCAGCCTATCTTCGTTGGATACATATTCTGTTCGATAACATTTTTGTCTCGAACTCTTTGAGCTATAACTTTTACAAGAATTCATTCACTGGGAAAGCTGGCGATTCTAAATTCACAATTCAGAATTCAATCAAGGATTTAAACTTTAAATCGAACTTCGATTGGTTCTTCTCCGATAGGCTGACTTTCAAGTTTGGCTATGAACTCTCGAAATTCCGTTTCTCGTACATTCAAAATCTTGCTGGAACAGAATCAGACACAGCAAGTGGTGTAACTCCGGCTGGCATTCTCAACATTACAGTCGACGATTGGAACCACAGCCTTTACACACAAACAAACCTTAATTTTACCGATTTACTTTCCCTTCAACTTGGTTTTCGTGTTAATTACTGGACACTTAGCAAAGCATTAACATTCGACCCAAGAGTTGCGGTTAAGTATAGGTTTTCCGAGAAAATATCGGCAAAATTTGCTTGGGGGATTTATCACCAGAACATAAGATTAGCATCTCAGCCCGATTTTTCTTTCTTCGATACTTGGTTGCCAACAGACACCACCATACCCCCAATTTCTTCCCAACACATTATATTTTCACTCGAAACAGAACCTATTAAAGACATCGACTTGAACTTCGATATTTACTACAAATCCCTGATTAATATCACAGAACTCAACCTAAATGTTCTCACAGCCCGGACTTCATCGGATGTCTTCTATGTTGGCAATGGTCGCTCTTATGGTGCGGAAATATTTATTCAGAAAAAATTCGGAAAATTCGTTGGTTGGATGGGTTATGCATTAGGATATATCTACGCTCGTTTCGATTCAATCAATTATGGAAAGGAATTCCGTCCCAAATACGACCGAAGACACGACTTTAAAATCGTGCTACAATATATCCTGAGCGAGCATTGGGATTTCGGAGCCACATTTACCTTCCAATCTGGACAGTCCTACACTGGCGCAACTTCGGTTCTACTTTCCCGCCTTCCCGAACAAACAGCCGGCAGAGGCAAAATCATTACATCGCAAAGATATGGTCTAAGGTTACCTCCTTCGCACCAACTCAACTTATCGGCAACTTATTCTTTCAAAACTTTCGGCTTGCAATCAAAACTTGTTCTCGACATTTTCAATGTTTACAACCGCCGAGATATTTGGTTCCGTTACTATAACACAAACGAAGCACTCCCAAAAATCGAAGATGTTAAACTTTTACCAATTACTCCGACTTTGTCCTATGAAATCAAATTCTAAATTAACTATGAAAAAGAATAAGAATATTCTAAATCTTTTGATTTTTCTTTTCATTTTCATTATTATGCTAATCTCTTCCTGTGAAGACACACCCCCAACAGATTATGTTCCACAATATTATGTCGAAGCATTCCTAATTGTTGACCAGCCTATCGATATGATTAAATTGCTGAGAACTCAGCCTTTGCAAGATTCCTTTCGTTTATCGAAAGCATTGGTCAAAGATGCTACGGTGAAAATCCGCTTCAATAATCAAGAAATCACCTTGGCTTTTCGCGATACTGGAAATTTGGACAACTGGGCTTATTTCTATCCTGATACTTCTTTGAAAGTACTTCCAAACACACAATATGAACTTGAAATAACCACTCCCGACAATGTTAAAATCACTGGGACAACAATTACTCCTGAACGATTTGAATGGGTCATCCCACCGCCAGATTCATTGTTCTATCCAAAAGATACAACAAAATTCAGCGACAGAAAACCTGCTAAAATCAAATGGTCTCCAGTAAAAAATATGCTTTACTATCTGCTGGTAACTAAATGTCTTGATTCTCTTGAATATGGGAAATACCTTGTACCCCCAAGTAATGAAAAAAATCGTCGAGTGTTTAACCCTTTCGACAACGAAAGAAGAAGAACCAGAGATTATTATGATTTATCGCTTTGGGATGCAATACCAAATGTTGAGTATGAAATTTATTGGTTGCTCTTCAAATGGTTTGGGAAACACAAAATTATTGTTTTTGCCCCCGATTACAACTTTTTGCGTTGGGTGTTACAACAATTTCGTGCAAATCAAATAAATCCGCTCCTGTCCAGCGTCAATGGAGCCATTGGGGTTTTTGGTTCCGCAAGTAAAATTGAAAAAGAAATATTTCTATTTAAGAACCAACCCTGAGAGTAAAAAATTAACTTTTGAAAAGGGAAATCAATTCTTTTCGGCAACTGCCAAGCCTTGATTTAGCAATTGCGTTCTCTCGAGAATTCGAAGATTTTCGATAATCGGCAGAAGGTTGCCTTCCAAGACCTCGGAAAGCGGATAATTTTTCTGCTCGCCCTCGAGCCTGTGGTCTGTCACTCTATTCTGTGGCCAGTTATAGGTTCTGATTTTTTCGGAACGGTCGCCCGAACGCACCATCTCCCTGCGCGCCGAACTTATCTCGGCTTTCTGCTTTTGGCGTTCAAGCTCATACAATCGGGAGCGAAGCACCTTCATTGCCTTTTCACGATTCTTCAACTGCGACCTTTCGTCCTGACAAGATACAACAATTCCCGTTGGAATATGAGTGATACGCACAGCAGTTTCAACCTTATTCACATTTTGACCGCCTTTGCCACCCGAGCGGAAAATATCGATTCGTAAATCCTCATCCTTGATTTCAATATCGATTTCATCGGCTTCGGGAAGCACAGCCACAGTTGCCGCCGATGTATGGATTCTGCCATTTGCTTCGGTTTCGGGAACTCTTTGCACTCGATGAACCCCGCTTTCGAACTTCATTAAGCCATAAACATCGTCGCCACTCATAGAGAAAATAATCTCCTTGAAGCCACCGCGTTCTCCTTCGTTGAAATCGATAACTTCAATCTTGAAACCTTGCCGCTCTGCAAATTTTTGGTACATTCGAAATAAGTCGCCAACAAACAAACCAGCCTCGTCTCCACCAGTACCAGCACGAATTTCAACAATACAGTTCTTCATATCATTCATATCTTTCGGGATTAAAAGCAACTTTAATTGCTCTTCGAGTTCCTCTTTCTTTCTCTCCAAATTTTCATTGTCTTCGTAAGCAAGTTCACGAAGTTCGGGCTCCACATTACTTCGAATCAGTTCCAAATTCGATTCAATATTCTCCAAAATTTTGATATATTCTCTCGAAAGTTCCACAATTGGAGTCAAATATTTGGCTTCTCTCGACAATTCTGTGAATTTCTTCACATTTTTGACGATTTCGGGGTTATTCAACTCCTCTTGAATGAAATTATACCTTTCAATTATACTTTCGAGTTTCTCTCTCATATCCAAAAATTGAATTTTAGAAAGTAGAAGACGAAAAGGTTCCTAAAAAATTTAGCAACTCCGTGGGAAATTCAGTGTTTTTGTTGTAGGGCCGAATAATTATTCGCCCCTACAAGATATTAAATTATTTGTGTTTTAATCGAATACGCTGTCTCCTGACCTAAACAAGATACATTCCAAAAAGACATCGGATGTTTGCTAAACATCCGATGTCTGAAAAACTTACAAGGTCTTGAAGGGGCGAACCAGTGTGTTCAACCCCTATTCCTATGTGTTTGTCACTAATTGTACATCTTATAATGATATGTTTTGTTGTATGCTTTTTATAGGCTATTCATAAATTGCCCCAACAATAGAACAAATTTTTATAAATTTTTCAAATATTGTGGATTGTATTAAGTAATTTTCTAAATAAATTAGAACAAACAGAATTTAAAAATCAAAATCCATCTTAATTCCCGCTATTTCAATTCTTACAATTCCCAGAACAGGGAAGTTTAATTTAACGATAATTGCAGGAATATTTTTTTTGAATAATTTTGTAGTTTTAAGTTTTATAAATTAAATAATGTATTTAAGGGTTTTAGCCTTTTCGTTTGCATTTTTGTTCATTTCGGTTTATAATTCATTTGCCGAAGCCACAATTACTTTACCTAAAAAGATTCTCACCAGAGGGACAATCGATACTCTTTCGATATACTTTTCCAACGACCAAGCAAACATTAATTCACTCAAATTAACATTGCAATTCAATGCCTATATTTTGGACATAAAAAAAGTCCTTGGTTCGGACGCATTTATTATAACAGAGCCTTTGCCCAAATTTAGCTTAAATTTGGACACACTCGAAAAAGCTAAGCTTACAATTGAAAGCTCAAATCTAAACATTGGCAATTCCCGAGCCATTCTTTGCCAGCTTCTCGTCGAAGGCTTGGTCTACCGTGACTCTGTCGATACGATTCGCATTGTCAATTTAGAAGTCGATGGTTCACCAGCACAATTTGTTTCCAACGGTGGGGAAATAATTGCTCAAGGACCATCGGTCATTCCAATTAAGTCGACTTACATTTCGATTGCTTCTCCATTACCAACAAGCAATTCCCTGTGGTTCTACTTCGGTTTGTCGAAAACGAGCTACCTTGAATTTACTATATTTAATTTTATTGGCGAAAAAGTATACAGTTCAAGCCGAACTCCCGACCTGTTTAAAGTTTTGGGGAACAATTCACAATATCCTGTTGATGGTAAATTTGAGGATGGCGATTATAAACTCACCATCGAATTGCCGCCCGATTTTCCTTCGGGTGCATATTTTCTGCAATTAAATGCATTTTCTATTGGGACTTTTTCATCAAAATTTTTAGTTGTAAAATAAAATGAAATTAAAATTTTCTATATTTGCTTTGGCATTGTTTTTCACTTTCCAATTCTGTTCCTTTTCCCAAATTCCAAAGGATTCCTTGCAGAACAAAGAAATCATTCCCGATTCAATTGCATTTACAAAATACCACAAGATTAAAATCCCTGTTGGGACTGACTTCTGGATTTGCTTTATGAAGAACTACACCGAAGATAATCCCAAACAGCCGCCATCTGAACTTTTCTTGGAGTTATTTCTCACAAGTGAAGAAGACACAAGAGTAACAATCGAAGTTGCGGGAATAAATTACAGAACCCAAGTATTTGTTAAAGCAAAAACAGTCCAAAATGTTCGTATACCTTCGATGGCGGAAGTTAAAAGCAATCAAACTATCGAGAAACTTGCCGTCCATATTGTTTCGGAGAAACCAATCTTTGTTTACGGCTTAAATAGACGATTCCAAACGACCGACACATTTCTTTCCTTCCCCGTCGAGGTTCTTGGAACTGAATACAGAGTTATGTGCTACACAGTTTCAATGGAATTAGTTCCCATATTTGCAGTCGTTGCAACCGAAGATGGCACCGAGGTTACAATAACTCCAACATACGAAACTGCTGGTTCGAATTCCCCAAATATTCCTTTTACAATTAAATTGAACAAAGGGGAAGTATATCAAGTTCTTGCAAAGTTTCGACCCGAACCAAAATGCGACCTAACAGGAACTTACATCAAAGCAAACAAAAAGATTGCTGTGTTTGCAGGCCATCAATGTGCTTACGTCCCGCCACAAATAATTGCTTGCAACCATCTGGTTGAACAAATTCCCCCAATCCCTTCTTGGGGAAAACATTTTTACGTTGGTATGTTGAAATCGCGAAGAAGATATTCGCTACGAGTTCTTGCAAATGAACCCGCAACCCGCGTTTTCTTCGACGGGAAATTGGTCAAAACATTAAATGGCGGCGAATTTTTAGACAGCATTCTCAGCAAGCCCGTCCAAGTTACTGCCAACAAACCAATTCTCGTTGCACAATTTTCTCATGGCTTTCGCGATGGCGACTCTATCGGCGACCCAATGATGCTTCTCATTAGCCCAACTCAGCAATTTCTTAAAAGCTACCGCTTTGCAACCCCGGTCAATGGTCAATGGCGCCACTGGATTAACGTTGTTATTCCGACAATTGCAATTAAAAGCCTTCGATTGGACGGATTTCCGGTGGATTCCTCGCTTTTTACACAAATGGGTATTAGCCGTTACTCGATTGGATACATTCAAGTTCCGTTTGGTACTCATTCTATCTCCGCCGACTTGCCTTTCGGAATGTATTCCTATGGATTTGGCTATGGTAGCGACTCTTTCGATGCCTATGGAACTATGGCTGGGCAATCGTTCATCGATTACGAACCAGCCAAGGATACTCTTCCCCCAACAGCCGACGGAAAACCTTCGACCGATGGCTACAACTTATTCGTTCGCGATGACCGTGAAGATGATACCGGGCTCCGGGGCATTTCTATCATCGAAAATGTAGGCTTCGATGTTAAAATTCCCAAAATCGAAGAAGGAACGCCGCAGATTTTGATTAAGGCAAATCCAATAGACCCAAATCTTTCCTCAAGGTTAAAATTTATTGCCTCGGACGCCGCAATGAATGTCTCGGAATGGACTTTGTGCTACACATTCGACGCAGCACGCGGAAAATCATACTACGAGCTTCAAACTGGATTGGATAAAGGATGCAAAATCAATCCAGGCTATCAATTTGGAATTTACGGTCTCGTCTCTTTGGTATTTAATTCACCTTCGCTCTCTTCTACTGGAAATCTTAAATCCTATGGTAAATACCAGAATTCCTCTGGCTTAGCAGGTTTTTTTGGTCTGAGCTTCACAAAATTTTTTACCGAAAACCTTGGTCTTACAGCCCGTTTGACTTTAGAAAACTTTATGGGAGAAATAGAAGCCCCCGATACCATATCCTCTCGTATTCGATTGGATGATGGCACCTTGGCAAACTTTTCGGAAGGGCGTAAAATTTCCCTTCTTGGTTCCTTCCTCGGACTGTCCATTCTCGGTGAATTTCACCTGCCTTATAGATTTTTCATTCACGGGGGGGTGGAATTCGATTTAACGCTTTCGCGAGCAGTAGAATTTTCTCGATATATCATCTCTCCACCAAATTACACCTATTCAAATAACCAAAAAACTCTTGTGGAACCAAACATCAATACTATTGAATCACTTTCCACGCTTCGTTCAAACTTGAATTTTGGGATTGGATATCAATACTTCTTCCATCCTCGATTTGCCATTTCGGGAGTTTTAGAATATAAATATCCCCTATCAAGTTTAATAACCGATGGCGACTGGTATTACCATCGTCTCTCTTTGATTTTTGGCATTAGATACAGATTTTAAAATGGATTTCGATGTTATTGTTATTGGAAGCGGAGTTGTTGGCCTGGCTTGTGCCGCTTTTCTTTCGGAAACATTTTCTACCTTGGTTATTGAAAGAAACAAATCTTTTGGACAAGAAACTTCTTCCCGAAATAGCGAAGTAATTCATTCGGGCATCTATTACCCACCGGAAACCCTGAAATCAAAGCTCTGCGTCGAAGGCAATCGTTCCCTTTATCAATGGTGTCAAAGTCATAACATACCTCACAAAAAGATAGGGAAATATATCGTTGCCACCGACGAAAATGAAATTCCATACCTCGAAAATCTTTATAAAAATGCTAAATCGAACAATGTTGACGAAATTTATTTTGTGTCCGCAGATGAAATCAGAAGAGATGAGCCAAATGTTAAAGCACTGGTTGGGCTTTGGTCGCCCCGAACAGGTATTGTCGATAGCCACAAACTAATGGAATCGCTTTACATCGAGGCGACAAGCAAAAATTGTATGTTCGCATTTCGACACAACGTTGTTGGGATTGAATTTTCCGGGGGATTGTACAAAATATTTGCCCAAACGGAAAGTGGAGAAGTTTTTTCGACCACAAGCAAATTCATTATCAACTCTGCAGGATTGGAAAGCGACACAATTGCCCAGCTTGTTGGTTTGAATATTGAAGAACTTGGTTACACATTGCAATGGGCAAAGGGGCATTATTTCCGCATTAAGCCTTCCAAAAGCCATTTAGCCAAACATTTGATTTATCCCGTGCCGCCCAAAGATTCCTCGTTCCTCGGTGTTCATTTGACCGTTGAACTCGATGGAAACTTGAAGCTTGGTCCCGATTTGGAATACCTTTCTGAACGAAAACAAGATTATTCTGTTCCTGAACAAAAAGCAAAAGTTTTTTACAAATCTGCATCAAAGTATCTTTCGGGGCTCGAACTCGAAGACCTTTTACCCGACCAAGCTGGAATTAGACCAAAACTTCGAACATTTTCCAATTACCCTGATTTTATCATAAAAGAAGAAACCCAAAACGGGTTTCCCGGTTTTATCAATTTAATTGGCATAGAGTCTCCCGGCTTAACCTGTTGCCTTGAAATCGGAAAGTTAGTTAAATATCTTCTTCTCGAAAAGTAATTCAAAACATTACACAAAGGTAAAATCCTTCATTTTATTTGTTAAAAATGTGTTAAGTTGCATTTTTATTTCCGAAAAATGGGCAAAAATCCGAACAAAAGAAAAAAGCTTATTTCACGATTGATTATTTTGTTCGTTCTTTTTTTTGTTGTATTTGCTTCGATTGGATTATTTGTTTACTTTTCATTTTTTAATACATCGGGACAAACGCAACCGCAAATTGAAAACCAATTGACAACAGAAACCGAAAACGCCAAAAACCAACTCAAAGACACGAATTTCTTAAAAGCTGTACTTCCCGACTCAACCGATGACCAAATAACATACAGCGATTACAACGACTTTGCTTTTAACCACAATTTTGAGTTCGACAACAACGCCGGAGCCGACACCCAATACCGTTACACCGGTCGCCGAATAAACATTGCTGTTGTAGGCTTAGACTCAAGATTAGGTACAAAAAGTAACCATGCAGATGCAAATCATATCCTTTCAATCCTGATTGACAGCGGAAAAATCGAAATTATTTCTGTGCCTCGCGACACTCCTGCCGATGCTGGCTTCGACGACTCAACGGGGCAAAATAAATTAACTGTTGTTCGCGCCGTTAAAGGTCGAGAATTTTACTTAAAAGAGCTGACAAAAATCGCACACATCGACAAGATTCACTACTACATCGAAGTTGGTTTTTCCCAAGTAATTGGCATTCTCGAGTTCCTTGGATACAAGGACGCCAAGTCCATCTTACAACTGCTTCGTTCTCGTAAAGGGCTTGGCGGAGACGACTATCAAAGATGTTACAATCAAGCACAGTTCATCAGGCAAACTATTCTTAGGCATTATTCACTTATTAACAATGGAATTTCTGGCAATTTGATTCTTCGAGCAGGATTAGCACTTGTCAATACCAACCTCAATATTAACATTGTACAACAAATCATCGACAAGTTAAATCTTGCTGGCTTCCCTCATTCACCAAACGATATTACGATTAAAATCCGACCACCATTCCCAATAAAATACAAAATTTATGATTTCACAAATCAGGATGTTGTAAATAGTTTGATTAAAAAAATTGAACATTTCAACCAAATACATAACGAGAAAGATACCATTAAAATCAATGTCTTTGCTCAACTTGAAAGCGTTGTTTCGTCTGCAGAAAGGGACACGCTTAAAAGGCCAAAAGCGGTGATTTCTAAGCTTCTAACATATTACGAACAAAAAGCTTGGCTTCAAATTGAAGATGAAAACCGACGGGAGTTGATTCGCAGGCGAATTGAGAATTGTTTGGTCTCTGCATACACTAAGCTTTCACAACCATCGAAAGCCAGTGAAGTCAAGAATTCTATGGCTTTGGAAAGAGAATTTTTTAAAATCAAAAAGAAGTAATAACTATGAAAACACTTGTACTTATTAGACATTCTAAATCGGATTGGTCAGACCCAACCCTGACCGATATCGAAAGACCTTTGAACAAGCGAGGCAAACGAGACGCACCTTTTATGGCTAAAATTCTCAAAGAGAAAGGTGTTTATCCCGATTTGATTATTACAAGCCCCGCAACACGAGCTTTGCAAACATTGGAGTACTTCCTCGATGAATTCAAATACAACAAAAACAAAGTGATGGTAAGGGACGAAATCTACTCGATGGGAGCCACTGCAATCAGGAAATTGCTTTCAAATATCGATGACAACCACAACACAGTGTTTTTAATCGGACACAATCCCGATATAACTTCTCTTGGGAACCAACTTTCGGATATGTTTATCGATAACATCCCAACAACTGGTATTCTTTGTATCGATTTTGAATTCGATTCGTGGAGAAACATTTTAACTCAATCTGGAAAGCTTCGCTTTTTCGAATACCCCAAAAAATATCTTAAGAAGAAAGAATAAAATCCCTTGTGTTATTTCAACTATTCAAAACCCTTTCTTTCTTTAAAATGAAAAAATTTTCCCCCATTACAAAGGAAATCAAAAAATATGCATTAGATTAGTTCACAATGGAAGTTTTTCCTTTTCAGGGGAAAGTAGGGTATTACCTTCGCTTCTTTGCATAATAAACCGAAATAATCTTTCGAATTTTTGTCTATTAATCCCAGTTTGGTCAATTATATTGTTAATATTCTTTGCATTCTTTAATGTTTCTCTTATCTTATAGATACTATTTTGTGTTAGACCCAGGCCTTTTGAAAGTTCTTGTTTACCAATAGATTCAAACTTGCTTTTAAAAATAGGCAATAAGTCATCGGGATAATCCTTATCAAAAATGTATATTTCGATTTTTAAATCTAAATTCTGTAAATACATTTTCATAACATTAAGAGCAGCTTGTAATGGTATCTTACCATTTTCGGAGCCCAAAACCGGGAAAGCAATAGAAGCAATTCCTTCTTGTTTATAAATTTCAACGAAGTTTTTCAAACCTTTCTCCAAATATTCAATCTTTGAAGGGTATTTCCAATGATATTTAGTTGGAAAATTAACTATTACTTTTCCGTCTTTTGCTTTGTAAATCCACAACTTTCCAATTTGAATTTGATTTTTTTCACATTGTTTTTTGTATTCTTGATATAAATCTGGATAACGAAGACGAAATTCATAGGCAAGGCCCTTGCCCATAACCCCCATACAATTTACAGGGTTAACTAATGCTTCACAAGTGGTTTGAAATATATTTCCTTTCTTAATTTCTAACATATTATATCCCTAAAATTAGTAGAAAAACATACCCTCCGAAACTTCAATTTCCACCTTACCTTTTACCAAACTTTTAATATCTTCCACCGATTCTAATGAATTGCATATTAATTTCTTTAAATACTTTCTTGGTATTCTTTCCTTTACTAAAACCTCAGCCATCATCTTCTGTTTTATTTCACGAAAGGTTATGCCTCCTAAACTCCAATCTTTGCTTTGGATAATCTTCCAATCAAACTTTTCAAGCTCAGATTTTCTATAATAAAAATTTGCAACCTCTGATGCCGCATTAGCATCAGTAAAAATTGTTCCAGAAATTAAAATCATCATTAAATCATAAGCAAGAACAACTAAATTACTAGCATTAAACCTTTTACAAACTTTATACATCATGGCATTTCTTGGATTGAAGTATAATGGTACATAATCATTTAATCTCAAACCGCTATATGGTAACATTGTCATTCCTCTTCTCTCCTTAATTTCCGTGTCCCCAATTTCTTCAACTGCTAATCCCTTTTCTATACATAAATTGCGGGATAACAAACCGAATCTCAATATTGATTTGAGATTTTTCTTATGGGTTATGCGATAAAGATAATCGATTCCATTCTCCTTCAAAATTTGAATTGGAGCTTTTCTTAAAATTGGAGAATCCATTTTTATACTTTACTAACCATTCAAAATTAATAATTTTTTCAAAAAATTATTTCTTTGTATTTAATTCACTTAAAATTATTTCAAATGCTTCATCGGGAGTATCTGCGAAGTTGAAAATTTTTGTGTCGTTTTTGCCAATCATTCCCATTTCAACAAGATAATCAAAATTAATTACTTTTTTCCAATAGTCGCTGGAATAGAGTACTATCAGGCGGGGCTTTTTCATCTTTCCCGTCTGACGAAGTGTTAAGATTTCCATCATCTCGTCAATCGTTCCATAGCCACCGGGAAAAACTATCAAGGCTTGGGCGGGATATACAAGCCAAAACTTCCGCATAAAGAAATAATGAAATTCAAAATTTAATTCCCGCGAAATATAAGGATTTGGCTCCTGTTCAAAGGGCAAACTGATGTTGAGCCCTATGGTCTTCATCCCAGCGTCGTGTGCTCCGCGATTCGCAGCCTCCATAATTCCGGGTCCTCCGCCCGTGCAAATGTAAAAGCGATTTTTTGGCTGTAAACTTTGGCTCCACTGGGCAATTTTCTTCGACAATTCATAGGCTTGGTCATAATAAGGAGAAACCCTCTCCTTCAACCTTTCCAATTCCTTTATTTTATTCCTTATTCGTGTTTTGTCGCGCTCGGATACCTCGGTCAATTTCGCTTTTAGTTCCTCGATTTCCTTTTCATACTCCTCGCTTGGACGAACACGAGCCGAACCGAAAAAAAATGATTGTCTTCTTTATTCCATGCTTCTTGAAATGTTGTTCAGGATAAAGATATTCCGCAATGATGCGAATTATCCTGCCTTCATTGCTATGAATAAAGACTTTGTTGTCGTAAGCTTTTAAAGGATGTTTGGGATGAAGTTCCTCCTCGGTAAATTTTTTCTTCTTCATTTCTTCTACACTCCAAATCTTTGCAATTGTTCAACATCGCTAAAATGGTACTTTACTTCGCCAATGATTTGGTAATCTTCGTGTCCTTTGCCTGCAACAAGAATAATATCCCCTTGCTTGCTCAGATTATATGCATACTCGATTGCTTCGTCGCGATTACCAATTTGTATTACTCTCTTTTTGCCTTCGTTGGAAATTCCGCAATAAATCTGATTTATAATTTTGCTGGGATTTTCCTTTCGAGGATTATCGTTTGTGAGAACCACATAATCGGCAATTTCGGAAGCTATTTTCCCCATCAAAGGTCTTTTCTCTTGGTCTCTTTCGCCACCGCATCCAAAAACAACAATCAACCTACCACCCGAGCCAGTTTGGTCCAAAAGTTCACGGCAGCTTTGCAGTGCTTTTTCCAATGCGTCGGGCGTATGTGCATAATCCACAATACCAATAGCCCCGTTCTTTAAATTTACTTTTTGCATTCTTCCAGAAACACCAGCAAAATTTCTCAAAGCATTTTGTATTGTTGGAAAATCGACACCCAGCGCTAATGCCATAACACTCGCAAGGGCAGCGTTTTCGATGTTAAACCTTCCCTGCAAAGGTGTTTGGAACTTCAAATGCGAATTTGCTTCAATCTGTTTGTTGAAAACGAGTTCAAACTCGCTAAAATCCAATCCTATCCTTTCGTTCACAATTTGGACATCGTAATTTGGAGATCTACTAACAAAAAATACATTCTTTGCTGGGGTTTGCGATACCACATCGACTGAATAAGGACTATCGGCAAAAGCAACAACTACCGCATCGGATTTCAACGACTTGAAAAGCAAACTTTTGGCTCGAGCATAGTCTTCCATATCTTTGTGGTAATCCAAATGGTCTTGTGTTAAATTTGTAAAAATTGCACCATCAAAATCAATTCCGTAAACTCTTTTCTGCACAAGAGAATGCGATGAAACTTCCATAGCTACAAACTCAACACCCAATTTCTTCAACTCATAAAACATTTTGAACAACTCATAACTTTCGGGTGTTGTGTTCGAAAGCCTCTTCGTGTAGCCTTCGGCAAAAGCACCGATTGTTCCAATTACAGCAGACTTTTTGCCAAATTCCTCCATTATCGCTTTCAAAAGATACGTAATCGTTGTTTTGCCATTGGTTCCGGTTACACCAACAACGGTTAAATCGTCCGACGGATAACCGAACCAGAAGTTCGAAGCAACGGCAAGTGCCACTCTGGTATTCTCGACCACGATATAAGTGCATTCCTGCCGAAGATTTTCGGGCAATCGTTCGCAAACACAATAACGGGCTCCCTTATCAATAGCACTATCAATGAACAGATGTCCATCGGTCTTTGTTCCCGAAATAGCAAAAAACATTGAATAAGGTTCACAAAGATGTGAATTATAACAAATCGAAGAAACTTTGGAATGCACTTCTCCAACAATTTGTTGTGGATTCAACAAAGGAATTAATTTTTGAATATCTTTCACTTTAAAATTTGAATTATTAAAAAAATGAATTACGAAATTTACTGATTTTTATTTACTTTTCTTCGTTTCCATTTTCCAAACAATCAAGCTAACTACCGCGTCGCCAGCGATATTTGGAATCGTTCGTAACATATCCAAAATCCTATCGACACCAAGTATAAGCCCGATTCCTTGAGCAGGAATACCAACAGACTGCAATACCATAATCAACATAATAATACCAACACCGGGAACCGGAGCTGTTCCAACAGCTGCAAGCATCGAAGTTAACAATATAGTTGCCAATTGCGAATAACTCAAATCGAGCCCATAAAATTGAGCAATAAAAATTGCTGCAACAACCTGATATAGCGAGGTTCCATTCATATTCACCGTTGCTCCAAGCGGCAAAACAAAACTGGCTATTTTGTTTGGAACCCCAAGATTTTCTTCGACACACTGGAAAGTAACGGGCAAAGTTGCGGCACTCGAACTCGTTGTGAATGCAACAATAAGTGCTTCGCGAAGCCCAGAATAAAAAATCATCGGATTAGTTCTTGCAAATAGCCAAATTAACACTGAATAAACAACAAAAAACTGAATCGCAAGCCCCAAAATAACACAGAACATATAGTATCCAAGCGTGGAAAGTATAGGTACGCCAAAATCCGATACCGCAACAGCAATCAAGGCAAAAACTCCAAAAGGAGCGAACAAAAGCACAACTTTGACCATTCGGATAAAAATATTCGAAATAGTATCGAAAAAAGAAATCACAATCTGACTTTTCGATGGCTCTACCAGCGTCAACCCAATCCCCACGAATATAGCGAAGAAGATTATTGGAAGCATCTCTCCGTTGCTTATGGCTTTGAATGGATTTGCAGGAACTATATTGACAAAAAAATCCACTATGTCGATTTGCCCTTTTGCCTTTAATTTCTCTGTAACTACTTCCTGACTAACTTCTTCAATTTGTGCCTTGACCTCGGGCGTAATTTTCTCTCCCGGCTTAATTGTTATGGCAACCGCAATCCCAATAATAACAGCAAATCCAGTAGTAATTATGTAGAACAGAATAGTCCTCGACCCAATCCTTCCAAGTGTTTTGATGTTGCCCAAACTGGCAACACCAACTATCATCGAAGAAATAACTAACGGAATCGCAAGAAAGCTAAGTAGCCTTAGGAACAGCGTGCCAAGTGGTGAAAGAAATTTCAACGGGGCTTCGGCAAACTTAATTTCTTTAACATAGGAATAAACTTTCCCATCGATTTTTGCAAGAAGTATCTTTTTGGTATTCTTCTCGACATACTTTACCAATTGCCTTACATCTTTAAATGAAATCGTATCGTAGATTTGATTATTTTCGACCACAAGTTGAGCAAAACCAGTAAATGTTATGCGTTCGCTTCGTTGTTTGTCTTCCTGACCATAAGTAATCAACAAACGATTTTCGTTTTTCTTGAAGATTATTCCAACAACGATACCCAACAAAAACGCAATTAAAATCCAGTGGTGAATTTTTAATTTTTTCATCTCAAAAAATTTATTCAAAAAATTTTCCCCGAATAATTCCAGCGGACAACTACGTAGGACTTTTCGAAATAACGGACAGTTATTGCGTCCGCTGGGCAATTATTTTAAGAATTTCGTCCAGACATTCTTTTGCTCGATTTGAAATCATTTCCGCTTCGGTCTTAACTTTCGCCACGAAATCAGCATCTGTAATTGATGGTAAATTGATTAGCACATTTCGATAGGCTCCCCAAATTCCTGTTTCAAGTGCTTTGGCTCCAACTTCAATGTCCGAACGGGAAGCAAAATTCCCTATTCGTGCCACTGCCTTCATCGCATCCCAACAAGAATCAGCCATACGCATTGTAGTCAATGGAACATTTATTGCCTTTTTCAAGCCTTCCTGCATTGCTTTTTCTCGCAATTCGATTTCCTCGAGTGTGTTCTTTGGCAATCGTAATGCATCCATATACTCATTGAAGGCATTTGCATCGGCGTCTATCTTTGAAATCAATTCTCTAGTGGTATGATATAAAGGCGGAATGACTTTCCGAAGTTCATCCGTAAGATGCTCAAACTTACGGACACCATAGGTCAGCTGTGCAACCATACAACCGAGGGCAGTACCAATAGCCGAAATTGCCGCCGAGACTGAACCTCCACCCGGCGCCGGCGTTCGAGCCGATATCTTTTCGATAAACTCCCGAACTGTGCTCCCAGCCAAAGGTTCATTGGGCTCTTCTTTAATCATATACTCGATGATTTTCTTTTTTGGGTCGAACGGCGTTATTGAATTTAGCCCCAACCTATCGACAACTAACTTTACCTTTTGGTCTTCATGCAAAATAAAAAGATTCTCTCGCTCAATATAATATTCAGCAGCCATCAGAATTGCTTCCAGCGGAATTAAACCGACAAGTTCGGAGCCAACGACACCGACTTTCAACTTCGCTGCCTGTCTTTTAATCTCCTCGAAAACTATATGGGGGGGTGTAACCTTGAAATTTGTTAAGTTTATCGAAACTTGGGCCATATTATTTTCTTCGACCCACCATCCAATTGCCCTAACTTCCTTGAAAAGCCCGGGCTCGTTCGGTCCCCGTCCTGCTTCCCTAATGTTCAAAGCAATTCTGTGCGCCTGCTCTTTTGTCCCCAAAATATTAACATTGTAAGCGATTAGAAAATTCCGAGCACCAGCAACAGTCGCTCCCCACTCGGGAATAAATTCTGCTGGACCGAAATCGGGCTTCCATTCAGGCTTCTTTATCTTTTCGGCTAAACCTTCGTACTCCCCTTCGCGAATTTGCGACAGTTTCTTCCGATACTCCAACGGCTGGGCAAATTCATAAAGGTAAACAGGGATGCCAAGCTCCTCGCTGGCTCGGCGAGCAAATTCTTTTGCACACTCTACACATTCATCCATTGTAACATTTGCTACAGGAACAAATGGGCACACATCAAGGGCACCAATCCGAGGATGCTCGCCCTTGTGATGTCGCATATCGATTAATTTGCGGGCAACGCGAGCTGCATTCAAAGCCCCTTGCGCAACTGCCGAAGGTTCCCCAACAAACGTATAGACCGTGCGATTCGTCGATTTTCCCGGATCTACATCAAGAAGAACACATCCCGGGGTCTGCCTGATTGCTTCTGCAATTTCTTCGATTACCTTTTCGTTCCGTCCTTCCGAAAAGTTCGGAACGCATTCTACAATCTTTTTCCCTTTCATTTTCTTTCTTTTTTATTTAACATTTCTTCTCGAACAATAACAATTTTGCTTATTTCAGGAATGAGACTTATTAACTTTTTCCCCTCGAAAATCAACAAAGTATGTTCCAAGTTCGCAGCCGATAAATTCTTGTCATTAGTCTTTATCGTTATCTTAATTGGATTAAGGTACTTGTAGCCTTGGTAAACTTTTGAATAATCAATCTTCCGGGTAGTTTTCGATTCCGAAAATCGAAGAGTATCGTGCCACTGGTATCGTTCCTTTTTAACTAACAGGACAAAATTGGTATCCGATTGATTCGAAACACCAAAAACCAAACTGTCGCCAACGAAAAATTCAATCCTCTGCCAAGCAAAGTCGTCACGGGAATACAAATCGCCCAAAGCCTGTGAATCGAATCCCCGAAAGTATCTGGAACTTGTGCTTTTTCCCGACTTCAAAATGATATTGTAGTAGTTTAGTTCATCGAGGATTTTTCGTGGGAAATCCGAAATGACAAGTGTGTCGGTATCACTTGCCTGTAAAAGATTTAATCCAAAAGTTAGAGTAAAAAAAATAACAAAAATTCTCATTTTGCAACTTCAAAAAAGCAAAATTAAGAAAACCGCCAAACTCAACCACCTCGAACCTCAAGAGATCGTACTAAAATCACTACGAAATGTCTCTTGTTTAAAAACTTTAAGCAGACATTAATTTTAATACAAGTTCAACAATAGCAATAAACAATTTAAAATGCATAGCCGAGGCGGATGTGGAAAACGGGGGACGCGAAGGCTCTTTTTTCGCCGTTCGGGTCGTAAACCGGAAAGCCTACATCAAGAAAGAAGGGTCCAGCAGGTGTAATAAACCCAATTCCAAAGCCGGTTGCACAAGCAATGCCACGAATGTAGTCGCCCAGTGTATATTTCACATAATAGTCACCCTTTTCGTTTTGAATCAGCCATTGGTAAGCATTCCCCGCATCGAAAAATAAAGTTACGGTAAAAAGTTCAAGTATATCGGCAAAAGTTTTACCAATATACGAAGGTCTGCCAAACCGAAAACGAGCCTCGAGCGAAGTTTCAAAAAGTGTCGAGTTGCCTACAAAGTCCCGCAAAAAGCTATTCACAATGGCACTACTGCTGGTGTCGAGCCGAAAACCCTTGAAGTAGCGAAGTTGGCGCGAAGCCCAACCCCGAACACTATTGGCACCACCAGCGAAAAAGTGTCTTTCAAACGGGACGAAGCTGTTTTTCTTATCGAACCAGTAAATGTAGCCCGTTTGGACTCGCGCCCCAAGAACAAAGAAATTCGTCAAATCCCAGAACCAACGCGACGAGAAGTTGAACCGATAATATTTTGCCATACCAAAGAAGAAGTACCCATCGAAGCTCAAATTGGTCAGCCGACCGCGTCGGGGAATCAGTGGATTATCGCGCGTATCGCCCGTAAAATTAATCCCAAAGATTGAAGTTGTCAACAACGGATGGTATGTATTAATGTATCTATCCAAGTTGCCAAAAATTGCTATCGACTGCTGAATTCGCAAAGAATCCTCGAAGGAGTTGGCATTGGAAAAAAAACTTTGCGAAGCAGTCGCAAAATTTTTGGGAACTTGCCGCTCGAAGTAAAAATCGAAATCGATGTAATTGAAATAAGTCCACAAAGGCAGCCTCGAGGAAAATTTCAGCGGGAAAGTAAAAGTATTCAGCTGCAAAGAACCGAACACTTTCCTTCGGGAATAAAGTATTGAACTCGAAAGCCCTACCCTTGTATTACCAATAATCCAAAGCAATGGTTGAAGAAAATTCACTCCTGTTTGAAATTCATATTCAAGAGATTTCCGCTCGAAGATTACCCTACTTATATCGATTCCAAAGGCTCGCAGGAAAAAACTCGCCGATTGAGCACCACCGAAAATATTCCTGTCCGATATTGTAAACTCGAAACCAATGTTGATGGCTTTTTCTGCTGTTGTTCTGTTTGTAAATAACCCAACTCCGTAGTCCCGGAGTTTTCGATAATTCAAAAGAACAGCGAGATTAATTGTCGAATCGGTGAAAGGATGAAATGCACTCGAAGTATCAATACGAACAAGTTCAAAAGTTCCGAGCGAGCTTAAATTAATTTCTGAACTTAAAAGCTTCTTCTGGCTGAATAAATCTCCGGGCTTAATATCCAAGTTGTTGTACTTAACATTAAAGCCTACCCTTTTTTGGTTCCCAACGCTGTCGATGAAATTAATATGCCCAATCCTGACAGGTTTCCCCGTTCGAAACTCAATATAAACAGAATCGATTTTCTTTAAAGTATCGATGACAACTCTCGGAGATAGAAAATCTGCATAAAAATAGCCATTGTTTCTTAAAATCACTCGGATTGCGGTTAATTCCTCTGCTAAAAGTTCTTCGTTGAAAGGTTCGCCAACACTTACTTTTTTCACACTCCGAATTTCTTTTTCCACCTCTGGGCTTAATGAATCGAGCCCTTGAACAGCGATGAAATCAACCCGATATTGAACGCCTTCGGAAATCGAAAACTCAAGAACATTGATTTTTTCAATAGAATCCGGATAAAAGCGATAATCCACCGCAACATCGTGAAAACCATTTTGAAAGTAAAAATTGTAAATTGTTTGCTTATCGTTTTCAGCCAGGGGCTCTTTGAAAAAAGAAATTTCATTCGCAAGAGAAAGGACAATAGATTTCAGCGACGAAGCAAGCAATTTCGGAGCCGCTCGATTGCGGGCTACATTTTCGTAGTAGAAAAAAAGGGCTCTATGGGGAAGGCTCTTCTTTGTTGGTTTCGAAGAAATCAAGCCCTGCAATTTTTCGGAAGAAACAAAAGAATTCCCCTTGAAAACTACTTTATTAATTTCAAATAAGTCGGGATGATAGAAAGAATGGAACAACTTTTTATTGTTTTCAATCGAGAGAGAATCAGTCGCCCAAAACAACAAGCCAAAAAGCAAAAAGCAGAATCTTTGAAACCACATTCTAAATTTTACAGCGAAATAAATTTGCAAAATAAAAAGACTGCTCCGAATAGCAAAGGATGGAGCAGTCTTGTGTTGCAAAAGGTTAGGCGTATTGCTCTTCTTCGTCGTCGTTGTAGAAATAATCCTCGGAACTTATTTCCTCGTATTCAGGCCAGAGGTCTTCGATGCCCATAATCAAAGCTTCCTCGTCCTCGATTTCCATCAGATTATCTATAACCTGCTGAGGGCAACCAGTTCGGTTAGCATAATCAATCAACTCCTCCTTTGTTGCTGGGAACGGTGCATCTTCGAGATATGCAGCAAGTTCTGGTGTCCAAAACATATTTCACCTCCTTTTTTGTTTATAATTCCAATTTCCAAAATAATATCCAAAATTTTATCGAAAAAACAAAAATATTATTTTATTTCTTGGTAATAAATTTCATCAAAATTGTGCTGAATTATTAAAACCGAAGGCGAGCCAATCCCCGAGGCAACTTTAAAATCGCCACGCAAAACAATTGTGTATCCTTTGCCGGGCAAAAAGCTGTAACTTTTGTAAAAGAACAAAACCGAATCTTTCTCGGCATCCCGAATTTCGATATTGTACTTTTCGGGATAAGTTGTAAAAAACTTCGTAAAGCTCCGAAAACGTATACCCACTGCCACTGGATATTGTTGCTCAACCTTGAAAACCAAACTCCCCGACGAGTTATTAGCAATATTAACAAATCGAAAGTAAGAATTTGTAAATGAATATGAGCTTAATGTATCGTAAAGAAGTAGTGGCTGAATCCTTTTTTGAAGCTGATAAATAAGGAAAGTATATGGTACCGCTTTTCGTAAACTCACCATTCCATTGAAAAGAGTCGAATCGGATTTGTACAAAACAACAAAGTTTATAACCCCGGGAAGAACATTAATATATCGGAATCCCTCTTCCATACCGTAATAAAGAGCAGAATGCAACAGGAAGTCCCCAGCGTAAATTTTCAACTTTTCGAATTGTGGTGCGCAATTCACACACATCACTTTGGAATATTGGGACGGAGTTATTTCCTGCTCGGTGTCCAAACTCGGTATACACTGACACCCAACCAAAATGCATAGTGCCAAAAAGTAAAATTTATATAGAATATATTTCCGCATATCTTTTAATATTTCACACTAACCCCATAAGTTATACCATTCTTTCGAGTTTGATACAAATTGTTTTGAACTTTGTACCAAAGGATAGTTCCTTCCCAACCAAGGAAAAGCGAAACTCTACGGTCGGGCGTGTATTGCAAACCTATTGTACCACGAGCGAGAGGTCCAACTGGCGTTCCACCAACGAAAATTTTAGCAAAAGGTTTAAGCCACTCGAAACTGAACAAATTGCTAACAGCCTGCTGATAATACAAACCATACCACCAAAGCAGGGGATTCTGTTTGTAAAACATCTTGTCGTCATCACGAATCAAAGTAAACCTCTGCGGGAACTTTTCCTGTCCGAACTCGAAGCCAATTGTGCTATTTTTCCCAAGCTCGTAACCAATTCCAATGCCAGCATTATTCAAAAGGCTTGTCTGAGTTGTGTTAATGTTGACTTCTGGCTGAGAATTAAGCATATACCCACGGAAAGTAAGAGTAAATTTACTTAAATGATTTAAAATTGGTTCAATGTGATTAACTGGAACCTCAAAATTCTGATTGATTGGGATATTAGATTTAATCTTTCCATCCTGAACGAATATTTTATTAAAAGCAATCGGAAGCTGGTTCAAAGTATTACGAGAAGTTGTAACAGGCTCAAAAGTCCTGGATGGCTCTGTTGCGTTCGAACTAATTGAATTGTCCGAAGGTAAATTGTTAGCTTGCAAATTGAACTGCCGTAGCCACTTCTCGAAAGCGGATTGGAAAGCCCTTTCCAAATTTGCAACAGGCATAGTGTATGTCTTATTCTCGGTTGCAACAATTTTAGGAACTTCGACAGCACTACCCACTGGAATCCCGGGCTGAGAGACGACTTGGATTCCTCGCTGAACGGGCTCCGCAGTTCGCTGCCAAGGAATGAAAATCCAGAGCAAAACAAAAGAAACCAACCCACCGAAAATACTCGATGCAACAAAAGGAAAATACTTGGCTACAATTTGTTTGAAATTGTATAAAAGACCAAGCGGAGCAGGACTTGTTCGCGGATATGCAGAGTTTGGTATTTTAAAGTCCAAGCTCGAGAAGATATAATTTGTTGCATCGAGCGGCGGAGCAATTGATTGCATATCTTTTTGGAAGAGTTGATTGAATTGCATTTGCTGGTCGAAATATTCCCTCAACTCTGGATTTCGGGAAAGTTCGGCAAACAGCAAATCCTTTTCAACCTGATTCAATTCCCCTTCCAAATACAAGTCAATTAATTTGATATAATCCATAGCATTTATCCCATTTATTATTTCTCATTTCTTAAAAAAGGAATTAAATAATTACGAAGTTTTTCTTTTGCACGATAGTAACGAGTTTTAACCGTCGCAAGTGATTCACCTGTAATCTCTGCAATCTCTGCAAATGTTAAACTCTGGTAATGGTGGAGCACAAAAATTTCTCGGACAGGGAAGTCGAGCAAAGCTAAGGCGTTCGCAATGATTTGTGAAGTTTCGCTCCGTTCAAGTTCTTCATCGAAAACCGAAGTGCGATTATCTTCGAACGGGACAATCATCTTCTTGTCACGAAACCGATTCAAACACAAATTTCGGGCAATTTTCAACAACAAAGGCAAAATGTTGGTGACCTTTGCTCCACCCACACAGCTGGAATAAAATTTCAAAAAAGTTTCCTGAAAAACATCTTTGGCATCAGTCCGATTCCCCAATATTCTTAAAATAAAAGCAAAAAGCATCTGGCTGTATCGGTTATATATCTCGGTGAAAGCCAATTCGGCAATTTCCTTTCGGCTCGTAAGAGCCTGACAAAGTTCAAAATCGGACATCTGACCAAAGTTATCGAAACTTTCCATTATCTCTTATATTTATTCCAAAATGCTCTATAAACATTGCTACTAATTATCGTTGGTTTAATAGTCTTATCCTTTAAAGTGTTTAAATCAACAATTTCCAAAGTCCCGTGAAACAAATTTAAATCATCCTTGTAATATCTTGTGTAAAGTATTTTAGAGTTCTGGAAATTAACTTGAGGGAATAAATTATAGGAATAACCGGAACCAGGGGAGAGGAACTGATATTTGCTGACAGGCTCAGCAAAGTTTACAAACCAAAGGGAGCCTTCGCGTCCGGTAATGTAAAATTTCCCATCCTCGAGTGTTGGAACAACTTCGACGCAACCAATTAAATCCACTGGGGAAGCATTTTCGTAATTGCCTTCGTAACTTGCAGAATAAATCAAGTCGTAATTTTCCTCGTTCGAAATAGAAAGGTAAACGAAGACCCCTTCTTCGCTCCACGAAAGACTTGGCTCACCAAAAATTTCATTGATTTGCCCGGGCAAAAGCTTCGTAGATATTTTTATTGGTCTATCGGCTTCGCAATAGTACACAACAAGTTGTTGTGGGGAAGTATAAATATCCTTCCCTTCGACAAAAGCAATTTTGGTTCCGTCGGGTGAAAATGCTGGAAGAGTTCCTTTACAGAAATTGCTACTCAATTTAAAAAATTCACTTTCGTTACGAACCAACCACAATTCATTTCCATTGGCTCCAATAGCAATAGAGCGACCATTGCTCGAAAGTATAGCAAAATCTCGCGAGTACCATTTGTAATCGCCGGCGATTATTCTTTGCTGAGTCCCATCGATTTTGGCAAGCACAATATCTTGCGAACCCGATGGATTATTTCGAACAAACACAATTTTTTTATCGCGCGATGGAGGTGAATACAAAATTCCGTTCTCAACAATATATCGCGGTTTCTTCTCTTGAAGGTCGATTTGGAAGATTCCAGGTTGGTTTGTATTAAAGGGAAGTGCAGTAAAATAAATATCTCCTTCGGGAATAGAAAAAACATCATCGTAACGGCAGGGGTCGCACGAAGCAAAGGCAAAAATCACTAATGCCAACACTCCGATGCTTTGTATTATTTTCTTTATACCCTGCCTCACAATCACTTTTCAAAAATTTGCAACTTCTACAAAGTAATAGACACATAAAACTTAAAAAAGTTCCAAAAATTTCAAAAAAATTTTAAAATTTTTTAAATATTTTAATTTTTTGTTCCAGATGAGATATTAAAAACTTTGAACAAATCGAGCAGAATTACGAGTCTATCGGGCAAATTTACAACCCCCACAATGTAATTCTCCCCTACTTTGGAGTTAGTGTCGATTGGATTGGTCTCTATCATATTCTTGTTGACCCAAAGAACTTCGTTCATCCTATCGACAAGAATTCCAATTATTTTGTCATCCAAATGAAGAACAATAATTCGAGAGTTGGAACCATAGGTTCCCGGTTCGAGGTTTAAAATTTTTCGAAGGTCGACAACTGGAATAACTTTGCCACGAAGATTAATTACGCCTTCGACGTAATGTGGGGCGTTTGGCACACGGGTTATTTTCGTCATTGTCGTGATTTCCTGAACCTTTAAGATGTCGATTCCAAAGTGTTCATTCGCAAGCTCAAATGTTACCAGTTGAACCATTTCGCCAACCTGAGCTTCTTGGTTAATCAAACTCGATGATTTTACGACCTCTTCCATATTCTCCTCAATTTAATAACCAAAAAATTTTAAATAATTCTTATTGTTTCGCCAATTTTTTCGAACTTTTACGAAAAGTTCAAGATAAACAGGAACCCCAAGATGATTTTCGATTTCCTTTCGTGTGATTTCTCCAAGCTTCTTAATCCTGCTTCCACCAGCCCCGATTATTAACGGTTTCTGTGTTTCCTTCTCGACAATTATTTCGGCAGAAATATACCACTTTCCCTTTTCTCGCTCCTTGAAATCGACAATTTGCACTTCGGTAGAGTATGGAACTTCATCCTTGAACATTGTGAACAACTTTTCTCTTATTAATTCCGAGACAAAGAATCTTTCCGATTGAGTGCTCAGAACATCTTCCTCGTAAAGGAATTCCCCTTCGGGAAGATATTGTTTAAAAACTTTAATCAACTCGTCAACTCCAGCAAGTTTAGTTGCAGAAATTGGAACAAATTCTCGAAAAAGCCCAAGCTTGTTGTATTCTTCAATAATAGGTAGAACCTCTTTCGAATCTTTTAATAAGTCAATTTTGTTCAAAATCAAAATCAAAGTCTTGTCGAAAGTTTTCAGTCGCTCTTTAACTTGTTCGGTTAAAGCCACAGCAGGATCTTTATGGATAGCCACATCAATCATAAATCCAATAATATCGGCTTCGGCAATAGCAAAATCAACATATTGCATCATCACACGATGAAGTTCATACCGAGGTTCCACAATTCCCGGGGTGTCGAGAAAAATCATCTGGGAATCTTCGTCGGTTCGAACTCCAACAACTCTCTTCCGTGTTGTTTGTGGCTTTGGCGTAACAATACTCAACTTGGTTCCAACGAGTGCATTCAAAAGGGTCGATTTCCCTACATTTGGCTCACCAATTAAAGCCACATATCCACATTTAGTTTCCATCAACCTACTGCTCTTTTTTCGAACAACATCAAGTATTCTTTTCTCAATTCCGCTATTTAGTTTCCATCAACCTACTGCTCTTTCTTAAAGGTATTCAAAATTGCATACGGAATAATCACGCAATAGCCAATAACAATGATAACGGGAGCCACGTAAATTACTAATGGGTTGTTCCATTTTCCTTGTGGCAGGGCTGGTTCTTCGGTGATTCCTGTGGTCATCAAAATATAGCCCAAAACAATAACCCCGATACCCACGAAAAACCAAACCCAATTCTTCTTTTCAATTGGAAAATTCCATTCCACAACTGCTTTCTTTTTCCCTCTTTGCGAGGTTTTCTTCACTTGTCGAGCCATCTTACATTTCTATTTAAAATCACATAATCAATTCAAAATTAACGAAAAAAATTCAATATTCATTTCTCATTTGCAAACTTTTATCCTCGAAATCAATTTTTGTTTATAACTATTTTGGTTTAAAAATATATTTAAATTATTTTTGTATATCTGTTTTTCAAAAAACATTGGAGGAGATATGTTCGAAAAAATTCAATCATTGCTGGGCAACGATGCCGAATATCTTTTAGGCTTCTCTAATCCCAAAGTTCCAAAGGAAATGTTAACTCTCCCCGGACCGGATTTTATCGATAGAGTTTTCGCAAACTCAGACCGAAATAATCGTGTCCTTGCCAATTTACACAGGCTTTTCAACCACGGACGACTTGCAGGCACCGGCTACCTTTCGATTTTGCCTATCGACCAAGGTGTGGAACATTCTGCTGGTGCAAGTTTCGCTAAAAATCCAATTTACTTCGACCCGGAGAATATTGTTAAGCTTGCAATCGAAGGCGGATGCAACGGCGTTGCCTCGACTTTTGGCGTTCTGGGTATGGTCGCTCGCAAATATGCCCACAAAATTCCCTTTATTGTTAAAATCAATCACAATGAACTTCTTACTTATCCAAACAAATACGACCAAATACTTTTTGGAACAATCGAAGAAGCGTATAATATGGGCGCTGTTGCAGTTGGAGCCACAATTTACTTCGGCAGCCCCGAAAGCAACAGGCAAATAGTCGAAATTTCCGAAGCTTTCGCTTATGCACACGAACTTGGTATGGCTACCATCCTTTGGTGCTATCTGCGAAATTCCGCATTCAAAAAGGACAAAGATTACCACGTATCGTCAGACTTAACTGGCCAAGCAAACTATCTTGGAGCAACAATTCAAGCGGACATCATCAAGCAAAAATTACCAGAAAATAACGGCGGCTATCTTGCATTAAACGCCGAAGGTAAATCCTATGGAAAATATGACAAAAGAATGTACTCCGAGCTCACTTCTGAACACCCAATCGACCTTTGCAGATACCAAGTGGTTAACAATTTTATGGGCAAAGTTGGGCTTATCAATAGCGGCGGTGCTTCGGGCGAAAACGATTTAGCCGAGGCAACCAAGACTGCTGTAATCAACAAGCGCGCCGGTGGTATGGGATTAATCTCGGGAAGGAAGGCTTTCCAAAAACCGATGAACGAAGGCATTCAGCTTTTGAATACAATCCAAGACGTTTACCTTTGCAAAGAAGTTACCATTGCGTAAATAAACTCTGCCTCACTCCTGTCCAATTTTGGGAGTGAGGCAATTTTGTATATAAGGATTAAAATTTACACGAGATAAAACACTTCCGGGCTGGTTCCCAATTCAGGTTTTCGCCGTATTGAAAATCTTTCGGAAAGCACTTGTCGAACCTCGGAGCCGGGGTCTTCGAGGTCGCCAAAAATCAATGCTTTCGACGGACAAGCTTCTACACAGGCGGGCATCATCCCTCGGGCTAATCTTTCTGCACAGAAAGTACACTTTTCAACCACACCACGAGTACGAGTTGGAAATTCAGGATTCTGCTCTTTTATAAAAGGCCTTGGGTCACGCCAATTGAAACTTCGTGAACCATAAGGGCATGCAGCAACACAATACCGACAACCAATGCACCTATGCCAATCCATCATCACAATCCCATCTTCACGCTTCCAAGTTGCTTGGGTGGGGCACACATTCGTACACGGAGGATTATCACAATGATTGCAAAGAAGTAGCACCGTGGAAAAATTCATTCCTTTCGGCAAAAATTCATTCTCCTGGGTAATGAAAGCATTTCTAAATTGTTCTTTCCAAATCCATTTTATTTCGTCTTTGGGATTGTCCAATTTTGGCACATTATGGTAAGAATGGCAAGCTTCGATACACTTGTTGCAATTGGGATTCTGCTCGCATTTCTTCACATCGATTGCCATTGCCCAACGATGGGCTTTCAACCCTTGCTGGGGATGTTCCACAACAGTTTGTGAGATAGACTCATAGGTCCATTTCCCAGCAAGAGCAATACCTCCAGCAAAACTCACTATCTTCAAAAAGTTTCTTCTATCAATCATTTTAAGGCCTCCTTTGGTTGAACGTGACAATCCCAGCAATATGGCTTTACTTGGAGATAATTATGGCACTGGTCGCAGAAATTCTTTTTGTCGCTATGACACTTCAAGCAAGTCAAAGTCAGGCTCATTTCAAGCTTCTGTCCATTATGCGTCAGCACAACTCCGTTTCGAACAACGTAGCGCATATTCAAACGGACTACACTATCGCGCCAATAATTGAGCAAATCCATATGGTAATGATTCATATAATCTTTATCGTCGATACATTGCCGTGCATCAGTGGGATAAACCAGTTTAGGCTTTACTTTGCTTTGGGCAGAAGACAAATTGAGCCAGATAGGCATTGTAAAAAATGCAATTCCGATTACTATACCCAAAATAATTTTCCATCCATCGTAAATTTTCATTGGTTTTCCTCCTCTTTTAACAAAGGATTAAGTCGCAAATCAACTTCACGGGGCTTTTCCCCAGTCATAATCAATGCATTTCCAACCATTTCGTGAACTCCACCAACTTCGAGACCAGGTACCCAGAAATCAAAAAGCGGTGGGAGATTGGCTTTATCGATTGCGCAGATACACAAGCAAATGTTCACCCCGTATTTATCTTTGACATATTTTGCTGCGTTTGCTCGCGGGAAACCTCCCCGCATCCGCATTTCAAAATTCTCTTCGGTTCCTAAGCCAGCGCCACTACCACAGCAGAATGTCTGCTCTCGAATCGTATTATCGGGCATCTCGGTGAACTTCCTCATAACATTTTTAATTATGTACCTCGGCTCTTCGAGCAAGCCCATTCCCCTGGAAGGATTACAGGAATCGTGGAATGTAGCGTGCCAATGGTCATTACGGCTTGGGTCGAGTTTTAACTTATTATGATAAATCAAATCGGCAGTAAATTCACAAATATGAACCATTTTCGTCGACTTAGCATTTTCGAAAACTGTTCCTGTGATTGGGGACTTCGGAACTTCGAGGAAATCCGCTGGACCATTCATTGTATCCATATATTGATGAATAACACGCCACATATGTCCGCATTCCCCGCCCAATATCCATTTTACTTTTAGCCTTTTTGCCTCGGCATAAATCTTATGGTTCAATCGTTTCATTAAGTCGTGTGAAACGAACGAACCGAAATTTCCACCTTCGGAAGCATAAGTACTGAATGTATAATCCAGTCCTATCTCGTGAAAGAGCATTATGTAGCCCATCAAAGTGTAGTAGTGCGGTGTTCCAAAATAATCTGCCGATGGTGTAACAAAAAGAAATTCTGCCCCTTTCTTGTTAATCGGTATCTCTACACGAATTCCTGTGATTTCTTCGATGTCGGCTGCTGCCATTTCCAAACTATCTTTCATACCATGCGGCTGAACCCCAAGATGATTCCCTGTTCTATATGAGTTTTTTACGGGGGTCATTATCCAATCGATATTGACGCCAATTAGATTCATCAAGTCCCGTGTAAGAAATGTAATCTCGGCTGTATCAATTCCATAGGGACAGAAAACGGAACATCTTCGGCACTGGGTACATTGATAGAAGTAATAGAACCATTCGCGAAGAACATCAAATGTCAGCTCCCGAGCGCCAACCATTCTACCCATAATCTTACCTGCCGTTGTGAACTCACGGCGATAAACAGAGCGTAGCAATTCTGCTCGGAGAACTGGCATATTTTTGGGGTCGCCCGAACCAAGGAAGAAGTGGCATTTATCGGCACAAGCACCGCAGCGAACGCAAATATCCATAAAGATTTTAAGTGACCGATATTTTTCCAATCGCTCCCGCAAACCCTCGAGAATTATCTCCTGCCAATTCTCAGGCAATTTCCAATCGGGGTCGGTCGGTTGCCATTTCCTTGGGTTCGGTTGGTCAAGATAAATCAATGCATCTTCGCTTCCCGCATAATTAAATGTTCCCTTTTGAAATTCAACAGGAACATCCATCCAGTTTACAAACTTGGGCTTGTAAGTTACATTCTTTAAAAGTTCCTCTGGTTTTATCTTTATCGACATATTACTCCTCCTTTTCTACTGGAATACCTGCAGCTTTCATTTTTTCACGAAATTCATCTTCATATTCTTCGTAAGTATGAACCGCAACGACTGGATTCCAAGGATTGATGTGTCGCTTCATTCGATTGTTATTGGCTAAATTTCGTGTTGGGCTCATAAATATTCCACCCAAATGAACAAGCTTGCTCATTGGGAAATAAATCAGCAAGGTACAGACAAATGTGAAATGAATCATAAACAATGGGCTAAGTTTGTTCAGCAGTTCATTGCTTATTGGTTGAAAAGATAGAATCGACACTGCAAATTCTTTAACAGCAACCAAATCCGTCTTCAAAAAATATCGCATCAAAACCCCTGTTACAGCAATACCCAAAATCAACAATAAAGGGAAATAATCGGAAGGGAGCGAGACAATTCTAACTTTTGCATTGAAGATTCTGCGCAGGAAAAGATATGTTAAAGCAACAAGTATCGCAACGTCGGTAATGTAAATTATCGGCAATCCAACTTGGAAAAAGCCATCAATATCTTGAAGAAACCCAACAAAGAATGGTATTGGCTCGGTAAAGAATCGAAAATGCCGTAAGAAAATAATTAAAAAAGACCAATGGAAAGCCAAACTGAAAAACCACAGCCATTTGTCAACGGAATAAACCAAGCGGTCATCTTTTAGCGAGGCTTTCGTGTTTCGGAAAAGAGAACGGAAGAAGAGCACTTCCAACGCCATTCTGCCCAAAGTTCCTAAAGCTGAACTTGGGTTGTCCAATTTGTTCTGCTTAATCCAAGGCAAGGATTTCTCCTGCCCGCAAGTTGTAGTAATTCGGAAAGGTACAGGCGAACGAGCCCAACGAAGCACACGAACAATAAGCCCAATAGCAAATACTGCCAAAGCTACATATGGCAGAATCACTCCAAAAATAAATTTCAAAAAGGGCAGGACTCCTGCCACCCATCCCGCAAGCAATATCACGACAGTAACCAAAAGCGATAGCTGAATACCCATATTACTCTTCTATTTTGTTGGCAAAACTTTCACCCAAAATGTTATCCATCAACTTGTATTTTTCGTTAAGTTTTTCCAAAAACTTACCATAACGATTCCGAATCTCTTCCCTTTGAATTTGGGCTATTTTCTCCCGAATGTTGATAAAAGACTCGAATGCTTTTTCCGAGATTGTCATATAGTAATCAACATCAGTCCTATACGATTCTACTTTGGTATCAGTGGGCAACGAGTTGTTGAACTTATCCCACAAAAATCGAAATATATTTGCCGATTGCCAATAGGACAAATCTTGAACAGCTCGAATTTTGAGAATATCCTCCAACGAATCGTTGAACTCGGTGCAATCTATTTCACTGGAACAAATCAACGAGAGCAATTTCCCAAGATTTTGATAAAGATTGTATCCCACAGGGTTTGTAAAAGGTTCCTCTTTTTTGGAAATGAATTTTTTCGAGGGTTCAGGATAATGGTCAATTAACCACAGGAACCATTCCTCTAATAAGTTTTCTTTGTTCTCATTTAAAAAATCTTTAAAATTCATTATTAATCATAAATTTAACCATTCTAATTTATTATTGTTTTATCGAAGCGATATAGAATAAAAGATATTTTGTATTTATTTTGTTGATTAAAATATTCCTATCCCCCTTTTTACTAATTCAGTGGTCTGGTAGGCAATAACTATCTTGTAGTTTTTTCGTAATTTTGCAAAAATTATTTTGTAAAAGAGGGATATGATGTTTGAAAATGAAAAGATTGTTGACGAAGCATTAACATACGACGATGTTCTTTTGATACCTCGATATTCGGAAGTACTTCCCCGAGAGGCAGACCTTCGGACCAAACTTACCCAGAGTATCACTTTAAACATTCCCATCCTTAGTGCTGCAATGGATACTGTTACCGAAGCCCCAATGGCAATTGCAATTGCCCGCGAAGGTGGGTTAGGCGTGATACACAAAAATATGTCCATCGAAGAGCAGGTCGACCAAGTCGATAGAGTGAAACGCTCCGAAAGCGGGATGATTATGAATCCAATTACTCTGGGTCCGAAGAATACAATTCGCGAGGCTCTTGAACTGATGGCTAAATTTCATATTTCTGGAATTCCAATTGTCGACGAAAACAACAAATTAATTGGCATTGTTACCAACCGCGATTTGCGTTTTAATCCTGCACTGGACACGCTCATCGAAGACATTATGACCAAAGAAAATCTTATAACTGCATCGGTTGGAACTACTCTCGAAGAAGCAGAAGCAATCTTGCAAGCCCATAAAATTGAAAAACTCCCCGTTGTTGACGAGAATTTTATACTCAAAGGTTTAATAACTGTAAAGGACATTCAAAAGAAGAAACAGCATCCAAATGCTTGCAAGGACGAACTGGGCAGGCTTCGAGTTGGTGCCGCTGTTGGAGTTAGTTCCGATACTCTCGATAGAATTGCTGAACTAAAAAAAGTCGGAGTGGACGCAATATTTATCGACACTGCCCATGCCCACTCCCGTGGAGTTATTGAAATGATAAAAAAGGTAAAATCAAAATTTCCCGAGATACCTTTAATTGCGGGAAATATTGCAACCACCGAAGCAGCTGAAGATTTGGTTCGTACTGGCGTCGATGGAATTAAAGTAGGCATCGGTCCCGGCTCTATTTGCACCACTCGTGTAATCGCTGGGATTGGGGTTCCACAACTTACAGCAATATTCAACGTGGCAAAAGTCACCCAAAAAGCAGGAATTCCAATAATCGCCGACGGCGGAATAAAGCAAACGGGCGATATTGCAAAGGCTCTGGCTGCTGGTGCAGATTCTGTTATGATTGGCAATCTACTTGCCGGACACGAGGAAAGCCCCGGAGATAAAATCCTTTACGAAGGTCGAGCATATAAAATCTATCGTGGGATGGGCTCGCTGGAAGCAATGAAAAAAGGCTCCGCCGACAGATATTTCCAAGATGTCGAAGATGAAATTACCAAACTTGTTCCCGAGGGCATCGAAGGCAGAGTTCCCTACAAAGGGAATGTAGCCGACACGATTTTCCAAATTGTTGGCGGGCTTCGCTCTGCAATGGGTTATTGTGGATGCAGAACAATTGCTGAACTACAGAAATATGGAAAATTTGTTCGCATCACTGATTCAGGGCTTCGGGAATCGCATCCCCACGATGTTAGCATAACAAAGGAATCACCAAACTATTTTGTTAAATAATCTTTAAAAGGATACAATATGGCAAAAAAATCTAACTCAATTACGAACGAACCTGTTAAAACTTTTCCAGAAAAGATTACCCAAAGATTAACACAAATTCGATTCCGAATCGAGGAACTCAAAACCGATGGCTTATTTGTTAATTATCTGCCCAATATCCGCTACCTGACAAATTTTTCGGGGTCATCTGCTTCGATGATTATTTTTCAGGACTCCATCTGGTTTTTTACCGATGACCGATACGAGGAACAGGTGCAAACAGAACTTTATCCTCTCCCAAATCTACAAATTCATATAACCCGTGATATTTGGAACTACTTAATCGAGAAAAAGCTACTCAAAGACATTAATGCACTGGCTTTCGAAGCCGAAAAATTAAGCTACCAAGAGGTAATCAACATACGCAATCTCATTCGCCCTGTAAAATTTAAACCCGGGGAAACCATCGTTGAACCCTACACTATGCCAAAATCCCCAGAGGAATTAGAAAATATCAAAAAAGCTTGTGCGATGAGCGAAGAAGTATTCAACATTGTTTTAAAAAATTTCAAACCCGGTATGACAGAAAAGGAATTGGCAGCCGAAATTGTTTACTACGCTCGCAAACTTGGCTCCGAAGGCGAACCATTCCCAACAATCGTAGTTAGTGGTAAACGCAGCTCAATGCCCCACGGCAGTCCCACCGATAAGCAAATCAAAGCCAACGAGGTTGTTACCGTCGACTTCGGCTGCGTTGTAAATGGATTTTGTAGCGATATTACAAGAGTTTTTGCTGTTGGCAAATACACGAAAGAACAAAAAAGCATTTACGAGCTGCTTATCAAAGCCAAAGAGAATGCAATTGCCCAAATTCGACCCTTCGTAAATGGTAAATTGGTGGACCAAGCCGCTCGCTCTATGATTGCCAAAGCTGGATATGGCGATTTCTTCCAGCATTCGCTTGGACATGGTATTGGCATTATGCCTCACGAAATGCCTTTAATTACTTTTCGCAAAGAAAACGAGATTATCCCCGAAGGATGTGCCCTTGCTATTGAACCCGGCATTTATATACCAAATAAATACGGAATGAGAGTCGAAGACAATGTCTATGTTGCCAAAGACTCTGCAAAACACTTAACAAAAGCACCCGAAGAACTTATTGTAATTTAATTTCGGTAAAACATTGTCTGTTTCTGATATGAACAATAAAAATGTTCTGATAATATCTTATTATTTTCCACCAATGGGATTGAGCGGAGTTCAACGAACTTTGAAGTTTGTTAAATACCTCCCCGAGTTCAACTGGAAGCCAATCGTTTTAACTACTTCACCAAAGTCATATTATGCTTTCGACGATGAACTGCAAAAAGATTTAGAAACATTGGACGTCGAAGTTTATAGAACAGGCGAATACTCGCCAGAACAGCGAAAGGTCAAACCATTTCCCCCAAGTTATAGATTGCAAAACTTTTTCCGTTTCCTTGCAAGCTTCTTTTTGCAACCCGATACAAAAATTTTATGGAAGAAAAAAGCATTGAATTTGGGGCGCAAAATACTGCAAGAGAATAAGATTGATGTAATTTTGGCTACCGCCCCTCCTTTTACAGATTTCCTTGTTGCCTCAACATTATCCGAAGAGTTCAAAGTCCCTTTCGTTATCGATTATCGCGACATTTGGGTGGATAATCCTTTTCATTTTTTCCCTACTTTTTTCCACAAAAACTATGTGAGAAAATTAGAAGAATCTATTTTAAAGAAAGCTAAAAGGATAATTGTTACATTTCGTGGAACAAAGGATGTTCTCCTAACTCGCTATCCCTTTTTGAAAAGCGACGAAGTGGTTATAATCCCTCACGGATTTGATGCAAGCGATTTTTCGAGCTTTGAAAACCTCAAGCCTGTTCCCGGGAAATTTGTTGTAACGCACTCAGGACTGTTTCAGGACAATAGAACACCAAAATACTTTCTAAAAGCTTTTTCCGAGTTCGTCAAAACTCGAAACGATGGCATCCCCAAAGAAGCTTGGTTCATAGGAATTATGAGAAAGTCACATAAAAAATACATCAAACGATACGGAATAGAAGAAAGTGTCAAATTGTTTGGCTATCAGCCTCATAATCAAGTAATTCGGCTACTGAAAATGTCGAACATTCTTTGGCTAACTTTCGAGGATAATGTGCGCTCCCCTGGCAAACTCTTCGAATACTTTGGTGCACGAAAGCCAATCTTGATTTGTGCTCCCGATGGTTATATGAAGAATTTGGCACTCGAATCCAAAGCTGCAATCGGAACTAACCCTCGTGATGTCGATGGTATCAATCGTGCTTTAAATACTTTTTACGACCTGTGGCAAAAGGACATATTGCCAGTGCCTGCAAATGATTTTGTTGAACAATTCGATAGAAAAAAACTAACACAAGAGCTTGCATATCAATTGGCTCTTGCCTGCGAAGTTTAATTTAAAATACAATCGTTATATTGTCGTTTCTTAATTTTAATTTTTCTGTTTTGTTAAACAAATTAAGGTTCTACTATGAAAATCAAAAGTTTCTTTGCGTTTGCAAGTTTCTTTTTAGCGCTGTTGCTTTTTGTTTCTTGTGAAGAGAGCACAACAACCGAGCCCACTCCAACAGTCACCGGTCCCGATAGTATGAAAGCTACATCAATCGATTCGGCAACGGTTCGGCTTCGTTGGAAACTCTCGCCCGATGAAAGCAAAACCTACTTCAAAGACTACGTGCTCTATATCTCTCCCGGTGCTTTCAGCCCCAAGATTATCTCCAAAGGTACCAATACTATCGATATCAAAGGCTTAACCGACGGAACAATCTACACCTTTGAACTTCGTGCACGCAATACCGAAGACAAAGAAAGCATTGGTAGTGCAAAAATCCAATGGTCGCCTGCTTTCCGCTTCACCACAAATATCAACGACGAGCCAATTCGTGTTTACGAAACTGCTTCGTCCTTTGGTAGCGGTCTCCAACTTTATGACCCAACAAATGGCAAACCAAAGACTCTGAAAGTTGCCAGCGGGGAATTCTGGAATCTTGGACTCTATACCAAATTGGGGGAAGTAAGCCTTTACAGTGCAAATTACATTGCAAACAACAATCTTTATAATTTCCCGAAAGCTCCAACTTGGACTACGGAAATTAGCGAAGATGTATTCTTGACAAATACTTTGGATAATGTTTTCGATAGTCAAGCCCTTAGTGCACGGAAATTCTCTACTAACTATTATATTGACCTTACTGAGCCTAGCTTCCAAAATGGTATCGTTATCATTGTCCGAACAAAGGCACCAAATGCCACCGATTGGAACTATGCCAAGGTTTTGATTAAGCCGGGAGCTAATGGCTTGCTCCAGGGCACACCCGATAACCGCTACATTGAATGCGTCATCTCGTACCAAAAGAAAGCTGGTGTTCCATACGCAAAACCTATTAATTAATAATTGAGGAGGCAAAGATGAAAAAATTATTTTTGGCAACAGTCTCGTTGTTATTAGTTTTTGGGCTAACGTTTGCATTCTCGCAGGAAGCTGCTCAAAAGAAAGCTTCGGCAAAAACAGCCGAACCAGCAAAAGTTGAACAAAAGCAAAAGCCCGAAACCAAAGCAGATGAAAAAAAAGATGCAAACAAGAAAGCTGACAAACCTTTGAAAGGTCGTGTCATCAGCCTTACAAAATATATCATCGATAATAACGGCACAGTTTCGAAAGACGAAGCTATGAAAGAAGCCGACGAAGGCAAGCCTATTGTCCTGCTTGTTGGCGAAGGTAAAAAAGCCAAAATCTACTTCGTTTTTAACGAAGATGGCTCCTTCGCTGGCAAAAAACTTGCTAAATATGCAAGCAACAAATATGTTGGCATCATTGGAAAGCAAAAAGTTGTCGGCGGCTTGAACATAATCATTGCCGAAATGATTGAATCAATGGATTAATCTTTTCCAAGAAGGGGACTTATCCATAGTCCCCTTCGACTTTTATTTTGGTAAGCCTATGGTAGAATTTTCGGAACAAAACATTTCAGCAATTAGTAAATTTTTGGGAACAGAACCAGAAAAAAACGAAAATTCTTGGTGCTGGAAGCTCGTCGACCCAGAAACGAAAAATTTTCTTTTCTTAACCATTTACCAAAATATTGAGTTAAACGGCTCGAAAATTAATTTGGCTTCTGTCCAAACCAGCTTCGGTTATTTCGAACTTCACAACTTTTCGAAAATAATTTTTGTCGAACCCAACGAAATTGCATTTCTTCAATACGACACGCAAAAACTAAATTGCCTTATTGTCGGGAAAAATTGCACTTGTTCCCTTTACTCCAACATCCAAAGAGAAATAATCAAACACAACTTTGCCGAGCTCGACAGTGCTCTCCTGCTCTCTGCTCTGCAGCTTGCCCTTTTCGAAGAAACCCTTTCGTAATTTTTAAAACTTGCCCTCTCCCAAAACCTTTATTTCCATTTTGGCATTTCGTTTGATATTCCCTTTTTTCTTTATAATTTTATTTTTATGGAAAAAATAACAATTAGAATATATAACGAAACGGAGCAAAAGGGAATTCCCCGCAAGGCTTTGCAGACTTCGATAACAAATGTTTTAAAACACTTTGGCAAGCGAAACGCACAGATTAACATTATCCTTACCGATGACAAAACCATATTGGAGATGAACAAAAAATTTCTTAACCACAACTACATCACTGATGTCATCAGTTTCGATTTAAGCGATAGCGAAGAGCTGATTCTTGGTGAGATTTACATTTGTCTGCCCCAAGCCGAAAGACAAGCGAAAGAATATAAAACAACATTCAAAAACGAACTGCTTCGGCTTGCAATTCACGGAATTCTTCATATTTTAGGATTTGATGATCGTACTTCGAAAGAGAAAAAAGAAATGACAAGATTAGAAAATTATTTTCTAAATCATCAATAGAAAATGGAAAGAATAATAGAAATACTAATTTTTATCGCAAGCGAATTGACCAAGAAAAAGCAAATCGATGAAGTCGATTTGAAAATGCTTTTGAACAAAGGATATTCCCGTTCGGAAATTTCGGTCGCTTTAAGTTGGATTGTAGAAAAACTTGAAGATGGGAAATCGACATTATTCCAAAATCTTCATTCTGGCAATAAATCCTTTCGCTATCTTCACGAGGCAGAAAAGGATTTGTTCAGCCCAGATGGTTGGCAGGAGTTGAATCAGCTTTATTCGCTTGGAATTCTTCCACTCGAAGTTATGGAAACATTTATCGACAGAGCGATGCTCATTGGTCTACGAAACATCAATGCCCAGCAAGTTCGAAGATTTATCGCCGGCTTGATTTTCGAAACAAACATCCACCAAAACATTTTCCCCCCAAACAACGAGGATATTATTAATTGAACGAAAACGATTAGTACTGAAATGTGAGTGCCCGTATTTCTTGTCAATCATACTACTCATTAATGTTTTACTTTTGACAAATCCACTTTCATAATCTTTAAGTCGCCAAAGACGATTTATTTTTATAACTTCCTTCGGAAAGCTTCTAATTTATTGTTATTTACATAATTTAGTATTTTTTTATTCTGAAAAATGAATATTATTCGAACAAAAATTGACGGTGTTCTTATTTTAGAGTCCCAGCTTTTTAGGGACAACCGTGGTTTCTTTGCCGAACTTTTAAATCAAAAGGAACTTGACGCAAACTCAATCGATTTTAAAATTCTTCAAGTTAATCATTCCCTTAGCACCCAGATGGGGACTTTGCGAGGGCTACATTTCCAAATCAAACCATTCCAGCAAAAGAAAATCGTTTGCTGTCCGAAAGGTGTTCTGTTCGATGTTGCAGTCGATTTGCGACCACAAAGCCCCTCTTTCCTTCAATACCTAACCTTCGTTATGGTTGGCTCCGAAAACCATATTGATTCGATAGGCTCGCTTGCGAACATTCCTAACGATTACATAATCCACTTCCCGAATAAAGTCCTAATTCCCGATGGTTTTGCACATGGATTCCTCACTTTGACCCCCAATTCCGAAATATTGTATCTTCTCGACAATTTTTATTCAAAGGAATGTGAACGAACCATCAGATACGACGACCCAAACATCAACATCCAATGGCCCAATCTCGGAAGAAATTTTATTTTGTCCGAAAAAGACAAAAATGCACCCTATTTTGTTAATTTTGATATTTCAGAATTACTTTAAAAATGAAACGAATTCTTGTCACAGGAGGGTGTGGTTTCATAGGTACAAATTTCATCAAGTTCCTCTTCAACAATGTTTCAGGAGAACATACTGTTGTAAATGTCGACAAATTAACCTATGCAGCCAACCCCGAAAATTTAATGGATATTGAGCAGAATTTACCGACTCGCTATTTCTTCGAAAAAGCAGACATTTCCGATATTGAAAAAATCGAAAAGATAATCGACAAATACGAAATTGATACAATTGTCAACTTCGCAGCAGAGTCCCACGTCGACCGCTCAATTATTGGTCCACAAGATTTTATTCAAACAAATATAATTGGAACATTTTGCCTACTGGAGTTAGTAAGAAAATTCCAAAAGATGGGCAAAGAAATTCGTTTCCACCAAGTTAGCACCGACGAAGTCTATGGTTCGCTCCAAGGAAGCGAATTTTTCAGCGAAACCGCTCCATATAATCCCAGTAGCCCATATTCTGCTTCCAAAGCCTCTGCCGACCTTCTCGTTAAATCCTATGTCAACACTTACAAAATACCCGCAACAATCTCTTTATGTTCAAATAATTACGGACCATACCAATTCCCCGAAAAACTTATCCCCCTAATGATTTTGAATATGCTCGAAGGGAAAGAACTGCCAGTTTATGGCGACGGGCTCCATATTCGAGACTGGTTGTTCGTCGAAGACCATTGTTCTGCAATTTGGATGATTTTGCAGGAAGGCAAAATTGGTGAATCATACAACATTGGTGGAAACAACCAATGGGAAAATCTAAAACTTATACAATTTCTGGCAACAATTCTGGCTGAAAAAACTGGCAGAAACATCGAAGATTTTACCAAACTAATACGATTTGTAAAGGACCGACCCGGACACGACCGCCGTTATGCAATAAATAGCGACAAAATCAGAAATGAACTTAGATGGAAAGAATCGTTCGACTTCACCACAGGCTTGCGATTAACCGTCGACTGGTACCTGAATAATCTCGATTGGGTCGAGAAAGTTCGCTCTGGGGACTATCTAAAATGGATTGAAATCAATTATAGGAATAGATAATGAAATTCCTACTAATAGGAAGATTAGGTCAACTTGGTAATGAGTTCAAGCATTACTTCCAAAAAAATAATATCGAATTTTACGAAACCGACTTGCCCACTCTCGATGTTTTTAATCTCGATGATGTTTTGGAAATCTTTTCGAACATTAAACCAGAAATTGTAATAAATTGTTCAGCATACAATTTTGTTGACCGAGCCGAAGAAGACCGATGGAATCCGATAAAGGTTAACACAATAGGGGTGAAAAATCTTGCTTATGCCTGCGAAAAATACGATTCCTTTTTGGTTCATTTTAGTACGGATTATGTTTTCGATGGAGAAAAGCCAACCCAGTATACCGAAGAAGACGAACCCAACCCGATTAACTTCTATGGATTGAGCAAATATCTTGGCGAGCAAGCAATTTCCGATATTTTAGATTCCTACCTGATTTTCCGTGTTAGCTGGCTCTATGGTTATGGCACCCAGAACTTTATCGTCAAGTTCTTGCATTGGGTCGAAGACACTGATATTGTCCGGATTGCAATCGATGAAGTTTCGGTTCCTACATCTACCTTTACAGTTGTCGACGCTGTAATGAAATCTCTCGACGAAGGTCTGTGTGGACTTTATCATTTAACAAATTCAGGATTCGCTTCACGCTATGAGTGGGCTTTGGAGATAAAGAAGAATCTCGGATTGCGAATCAACATAGTTCCCGTAAATTCCGAAGAATTCCATTTGCCAGCCCGCCGTCCCAAATTTTCCGCAATGAGCAATCAAAAAATCTCCTCCGATTTAAATATCGAAATTCCCTCGTGGCGAGAGGAACTCGAAAGATTTTTGAACTGCTGTAAGTAATCAAATCCTCGTTTACTGGAACGCCTTAAACGCAATCCAATGTTTCGAGTTCTTAATACCTTGTTTTTGCTTAATTTTACTTTTTTTGTTTTGAGTAAATGAGCAAAATCGAAGTAGTTAATTTTGAACCAAAGTATAGGCAAATCTGGGACGATTTTGTCGAAAAGTCGAATAACGGAACACTTTTCCATTTACAATCTTTTTTGGATTATCACCCTGCGGGCAAATTTAATTTCCATCATTTAATGTTTTTCGAAAACCAGAAACTTCTTGCTGTTCTGCCCGGTGGAATTGTCGACAATAACATTTTCTGGTCGCCAGTTGGGGCAAGTTATGGCTCATTGGTAACCGAAGCCCTACCTTTCGAAAAGGCTTTGCAACTTGTAGACACAATGATGGAATATTTCGACAACGCTGGCTTTAAAGAGATTTTCTTAATCCCGCCCCCGATAATTTACAACAAAGTAATCACGCAAAATATTGAATATGCGATGCTTTACAGGAAGTTCGATTTCGAACTTCATTATATCAGCCATGCTATAAATCTTCGCTTTAACGGCGATTTCTTGTCTTCGTTCGATAAAACTGCAAGGAAAACAATTCGCAAAATCTTCCTCGAAGGTAAAATCAAAATCGAGCCAAGCGACGATTACCAAACCTTTAATGAAATACTCTTGAAAAATAAGGCAAAACACAATGCCCGCCCCACCCACTCATTGGAAGATATGATTAGACTATCGAAACTTTTGCCCGATAAAGTTCGACTTAATATGGTATATTACGAAAACAAAGCAATTGCAGGTTCGTGGCTGTTCCTGTGCAATTCCAAAGTAGTACTTTGCTTCTACAATATGCTTCTCTACGAATATGAACACCTTAAACCTGTTTATTTAATTATGTACGAAACAGTTCGTTGGGCAATCGAAAACGGCTATGAATGGGTCGATATTGGTGTCTCGCAGGACACTAAGGCTGCGGACCCAATGACCCCAGCAATAAGTTTAATCAACTTCAAAGAGCGGTTTAATTCGCACGGCATCTTGAGAAGCACATACCACTACAAGTTCCGCGATTAATATGGACACAATCCGAGTTGATGTTCTTATCGTTGCTCTTAACAAAATTGAATTCGACGCCCGATTAACAAATTTTATAAACACCTTGTCTTCCAACAAATTTTCGATTGCCACTGTAACTTTGGATACAACTTATTCATTGAATGTAATTTATTCAATCGGAATTGAACTCAACGAAAAGCTTAAAACAATTGAAAAAGCTTTGCTTTTCAACCGAAAAGCTTCGAAGTATTTTCATAAAATCATCCCACGATTTGTTCTCTGTTCCGATGTTTATTCTTTACCAGCGGGGAAATATTTCAAACAAAAGCACAATAGCCAGATAATTTACGATTCACGGGAAATTTACTCCGCATTAGCTTCCCTTCGCTCGAAAAAGTTCAAACAATTTATTTTAAAAACTTTCGAGAGCTATTTCGTGAAGTTTGTGGATAAAATCATTGTAACGGGCGAACTCGATAAAGAAATTCTTGGAAAATTATTTCCTACGAAATCATTTGTAGTGATAAAAAACTATCCGTCCAGTGCCATTTTTCAATTTCAGAATAAAATTAATATACGCAAAGAATTGAACTTGCCACAGAGCTCCATCCTAATGGTTTACCAAGGCGTATTGCTCGAAGGACGGGGAATTGAACTCGGCATACAAGCACTAAAGTATAATGAACAACTCCATTTCATTATCCTGGGGAGCGGTGGAATGGAAACAAAATATAAGGCTTCTGCCAAATTGCTTGGTGTTGATGATAGAACTCATTTCCTTGGCAGCGTTCCCTACCGCCAACTTTACGACTACACATCAGATTGCGATGTCGGGTTGTGTATTATCGAGCCACTTTCTCTTTCCTATCAGTTAGCTTTGCCCAATAAGCTCTTTGAATATTGCCATTCTGGTCTCCCCGTCATCGCAACCAAGCTTCCTGCAATCGAGGATGTCTTCAAAAAATTCTCGCTTGGAGAACTTGTTTCCACCGACATCTCCCCCGATGAACTTGCAGAAAAAGCAGTGCTACTTGCAGAGCGAAAATCAGAATTCATTCCTCAATTGAAAATGGCTTCGCAAACTTTCTCTTGGGAACAACAAGAGCAAACAATTCTGGGCATCTTCCAATGATTTATCTCCTTCTAATTTTCCAGCAATTCATTGCTTCGACAACGCACATCTTTGCCAAAAACTTAACATTCGAGCTACCTCCGGGCGTAATTCTGCTTCTACGAAGCTTTTTTGCTGTGCTTTTCTTTATCCTTTTACTCATACTCCGAAAACAAAAGCTATTTGTAATCCAACGTGAAGACTTTTACAAGTTCGTTGTCTTAGGGATTCTAAACATTCCGTTGAACCAATATTTATTTTTTGTAAGCATAAAATTCACAACTGCACCAAACGTTGCCCTCGCTTACGCATTGAGTCCGATATTTATTTTGATTATTGCAGTGGCTTTTTTTCGGGAAAAAGCCGATTTAATTAAACTCATTGGAATAATTGTTGCATTCTTTGGTATATCGATAATTCTCATTGAAAAAGGAGTTTCGTTCAAGAGCGAATATTTTGTCGGGAATCTTCTTGCCCTTGTGGCAAGCATCTGCTGGGCATTATATTCAACTTACGGGAAAAATTTGATAAAAAAATATGGAAGCATCTATACAACCGCAATGGCAATGACTTTTGGTTTTATCCTTTACTTGCCAATTTCACTTGTCCAAGAGGATTTTGTGAAATTAAACATTGTTCATCTTGTGCATCTTGCACAAATTCTTTACCTTGCATTGATGACCTCTGGCTTGGCATATTTGATTTGGTACCATGCATTGAAAAGGCTGCCTGCAAGCAATGTTGGTGTTTTCAACAACTTACAACCAGTTTTCACTACCATTTTGGCAGTGATATTTTTCCAACAAAAAATTTCGGCAACCTACATCGTTGGCGGTTTGATGGTAATCATTGGCGTTATTTTGACCCAAAGGAACCACGCTGACGAAGAATCTCGTAAAGAATAATTCCAGCCGAAACCGAGGCGTTCAAAGACTCTACTTTGCCGAAAACCGGAATTTCAACAATGTAATCGCAATGTTTTAATACACTTTTGCTAAGCCCTTTCCCTTCGCTCCCAATAGCAACAACTATGGGTTGGTCGTAAATCCCTTCGGTATAGATTCTACCACCTGTTGGTGCAGTTCCAACAATCCAAAAGCCTTTGGACTTCAAAAACTCCAATGCTTGGGAAGAACTGCTTACCCTTGCTACTGGTATGTTCAAAATCCCGCCAGCACTGGCTTTGATGACCGTGGCATTAACAGGTGCGGTTTCCTTTGTGGTCATAACCAATCCACCAACGCCCGCACATTCCGATGTCCGGGCAATGGCTCCAAGATTCTGCGGGTCCTGAATTCTGTCCAAAAACACCAGTACAGGATTATCTTGCCGCGAAAAAGCAATCTGGACAAGTTCTTCAAGTTCAAGATAATTTATTGGACTTATTAGAGCAATAACTCCTTGAGTATCTTCGCTCCTTACAAGTTCTTGTTCAAGACGATTGAAATTCGTCTTTTCCAGCATCGAAACAGGAACATTGTTCTTTCGTGCAATCTGCACAATTCGGTCAATTTGATAGCCTTTCGAGCCAAACCGAATGTAAATTTTTTCAATCTTGATATTCCCAAGCCGTAAAGCTTCGACAACTGGATTTCTGCCGTAAATAATATCGGTCTTAATTTCCATATTTTCGCTTTTTTTTCAACAAATACGAGGCTTCGGATGCAAAAATTTCCTTTGCCAAATTGAAATTGATAAATCTTGGTATTTCTACCGAATTTAACCCAAATTTATATTTATACACAGGACGTATCAAAAAATACCGCTCATCAACAATTTCAAATGCAGTTGTGGAAACGATGTCCATAAATTTCTTTATGGTTAAGTTGATGGATTTCAAACGGCGAACTTCCTCGGCGTCTGCCGGTCTGCCGTTTTTAATCACAAGATGAAAAAGTTTGCGTGGCATCCAATGAATATATGGGATTTTGCTGGCGAAATTCCCAAGTTGATGTTGATGCCCGCCAAATGGTGAATAATATGGCGGAAAAGTTACATACAAATAACCATCATCGTTCAGAAGTTCAGAAATCCGTCGCAATGCTAATGATGGATTATCCAGATGTTCTATTACATCTCGCAGCAACACTAAGTCGAATTTTCCTTGCCAGTTAGGAGGTATTGGGTCGTTTAAAATATCGTGCCTTTGAAAATCAATATTAAAAGCAAACTCATCGGCAATTCTTTTGCCCGCCTGCAAACGACTTTCGGCAATATCTGTTGCTAAGCATACTTCGGCAGATTCTTGTGCAAAAGCGAAAAGAACACCGCCTTCGGCGCTGCCAATTTCGCAAATTGCTTTTCCAGCAATTCGTATTCCCAACGATTTCAAGTAGGGAATTATATAATCCAAAGCAAGTTGATACTGGTATTTCCAAAAATAGGAATTATACCAGCTCAAACCCATTTCGTCTATTTTCTTTAAAACTTCTTCTTTTTTCAATTTTTCCAAATTTTATAACTTAAATTTTTTAAATTAACGACTTTATTGATGTAAAATTTTGAGAATATGAAAATTGCATATTTATCGACTTTTTATCCGTTTCGGGGTGGCATTGCCCAATTTAACGCTCGTTTGCTGAAAGCCCTTTCTCGCTATGCAGAAGTCACAGCATTCACTTTTAAGCGGCAATATCCATCCTTGCTTTTTCCGGGCAAAAGCCAGTACGTCCAAGAAGGAGATAACCCCGAAAAAGTCAATTCAATCCCGCTTCTGGATACAATCAATCCTTTTTCATACTTTAAAACGGCTAAAATAATCAGAAAATATAATCCAGACATAACCATTACAAAATATTGGATGCCTTTTTTCGCTCCTTCGCTTGGTTATGTCCTACGGAAATTAAAGAAAACATCTTTCAATGTCTCAATTCTCGATAATGTTGAACCTCACGAGAATTTCCCCTTTTCACGCACTCTGACGAAATTCTTTTTGACTCAAAACCATTTGCTAATTGTGATGAGCGAGGCAGTTGAAAAAGATTTGCTGAAAATTTTCCCCGAAGCACGATACATCCGCTTGCAACATGCTTTGTACGACAATTTTGGCAATAAAGTCGACAAACAAGAAGCAAGAATTCAACTTGGCTTGCCTTTGGACAAAAAAATCTTGCTGTCTTTTGGATTCATTCGGGAGTACAAAGGTCTCGATATCCTCTTGGAATCGCTTTCTCTTCTTCCCAATGAGTACCATCTGGTTGTTGCTGGCGAACCTTATACCAATTTTGAAAAGTATAGCAAAATAATTCAAAGCAATAACTTAAGCGAAAGGATTAGTTTGTTCGTGCGATTCATTGCCGAGCAGGAAGTGCCATTATTCTTCTCTTCGGCTGATGTTTGCGTTTTGCCTTACAAGTCTGCAACACAAAGTGGGATTGTTGGCATTGCTTACAACTTCGATTTGCCTGTTATTGCTTCTTCTGCTGGGGGGCTTGCAGAAATGATTACACCTTTTGGTTCAGGTTTGGTTGTTGAAAAATGCACTCCTCAAAACCTCGCAAATGCTATCGTTCGATTTTTTTCGATGGACAGAGAAAATTTTATCTCTGGAATTAACAAGTACAAAGCAATTGCTAACTGGGACTACTTTGCCAAAAAGATAATTGACGAGTATAATTTTTTCGTTTCGAGCAAAACTAAATCGAACTTCGCATAATATCGTGCAATCGAATCACACCAATACACTTATTTTCGTCATCGACAACAGGCAGAACATTTATCTGGCTCTCGCGTTGCTCCATCAAAGCCAAAGCCTCGCCCAATAGAGCGGAAGGATGCACTTTAACAGGATTCGGGGTCATCACATCCGAAACTTTCAGCTGATTTATGTCCTCGAACCTTTGGAGAGTTCGGCGAACATCCCCATCGGTTATAATGCCTTTTAATTTCTGATTGTCATCGACAACACAAACGCATCCAAGTTTCTTGTTAGTTATTTCAATCACTGCTTCACGGAAAGAATTTTCGGGCTTGATCAATGGTAAATGGTTATCCTTATGCATCACATCTTCGACACGAAGAATAAGGTTCCTCCCAAGCTGACCAAGAGGATGCTGTCGTGCAAAATCTTCGAGCGTAAAATTCTTCAACTTCATCAAGCAAGCTGCAAGCGCGTCGCCAACTGCAAGAGCAACCATTGCACTGGACGTTGGAACAATATTCAGTGGACAAGCCTCTCGCTCCACTTGGGCTATTATCGAAACATCCGACTCTTTGGCAAGAAACGAATTCGGATTACCAACGATAGAAATAATTTTAGCCCCTCGATTTTTCAAAAAAGGAACCAACTGGACAATTTCTTCGGTCGAGCCACTTTTAGAAAGCAAAATCACAAGGTCATCTTTCGAAACTATACCAATGTCCCCATGCAAAGCATCGACCGAATGCATAAACACACAGGGGAAACCAATGCTCAACAATGTGCCCGCAATTTTTCGCCCGATGATTCCGCTTTTACCAATTCCCGAGACAATGATTTTCCGTGCATCGAGTATGTATTCAATAGCTCGAACAAAGCTCACGTCGAGCGATTTTTGCAGTTGAACAAGAGAATCAATTTCAATTTGCAAAGTTTCCCTTGCAAACTTTAAAATATCGTCTTTTGATATGTTCATAATCACTCCAGAATTAACCTGGTGGCCAAGCAAACTTCCGCCCACCGAGTAGATGCAAATGGAGATGATAAACAGCTTGTCCTGCGTCCTTGTTGCAGTTAATCACAAGACGGTAGCCCGAGTCGGCAACGTCAAAATCCCGAGCAAGTTTCTTTGCAACAACAAACAACTTGCCAATCAAAGGAGCATCTTCATCGGCAATATCATTTGAAGTTGGTATCTCCTTCTTTGGTATTATCAAGATGTGAACTGGGGCTTGTGGTGCAATATCTTTAAATGCAAGAACTTCGTCATCTTCGTAAACAATTTCTGCTGGAATTTCCTTTTTGATGATTTTGCCAAAAATTGTCTCGCCCATCGTTATTCTTTCTTTTTGAATTTGCAAATTAAAAAAACTTTGCGAAATAGAAATGTTTGGGAACATTTTTCATTAAAGTAGGGGCGAATAATTATTTGCACATAAAAAATAATAAATCATTATCTGGTGTTACTCGAAAACCAGATTTCCTGACTCAAACGGAATTCATTATAAAAAGACATCGGATGTTTTTTAAACATCCGATGTCTGGAAAAGTTTTTAGGTTCAATTCATCAATTACCCCAACAAGAGAGCAAATTATGATAAAATTTTAGCTTTCAACTCGGCTGATAATCACAATCCTGTGATTTTCATTTTCTTCCACATTTTTAAACTCCACAATGTAATACGGAGGCGAAAGTAAATCAATCACTTTATCTGCCCACTCGATTAAGAAAATGGAGTTTGGCGTACCTAAAAGTTCATTGAAACCAAGTTCAACAAGTTCTTCACGATTTTTAATCCGATACAAATCAATATGTATTAGATTGAATTCCTTATTAGCAAGGTTACCTGTATATTGATTCATTATCGTGAATGTAGGGCTGGTAACAATTTCGTCAACTTTAAAATACTTGCATATTGCCTGAATAAAAAGGGTTTTCCCCGAGCCGAGTGGTCCAATAAGCCCAACGACATCGCCGGGCAATAAAATTCTTGCAAAATCCGTTGCGATTTGAATTGTTTCGGATTCACTTTTGGATAAATGACTTCCTAACATATTTTATCTTTTAATTTGAACAGTAAAAGCAAAATTAAATGAAGACTGTGGTTTCCAAGGTATTTCGAATAGTAATCGTTGCGGTTGCTTTTCTTTGGGCTTAATGTTCGAATTGACCAACTCGAAGGAGGAGTTTTCTAAATACTCAATTTCACACGATGTCTCGCTCTTTTTGAAATTTTTTATCAACAATTCCATTCTTACTTCTTGGAGATTTTCCGAAATGGTTCGCGTTTCGTTGGAAATTACCTGAATCGAAATATCGGTTGCCTTCCCGACAAATGTTTCTACTTGTTCCCCTTCCAACGAACTGCGAATGTTGTTTTGTCCAACAAATTCAACATCATTTTTGCTGGTGAAGTAAAAATCGGCTTGGCCACGAGGAATAAGAAAGCCAAGATTATTTGCTTTTGAATTGACAAAGGAAACTAAAATATAAGGATTATCACGAGTGTTTGGCTGTGTCCAAGTATTTAAAGTATATCTAAATGTTTTTTTGTATGGAACATTGCTCGCAGAAAAGATCTTAAGCAGCTTGGTTTCGCCATCATTCAAACTCACGCTTTGAGGGAAGTCGTATTTGTAGTACTCAAACGAAGGTGTTTCGGCAACCGACCTACTAAATTCGGACGTTGCGGCGAGCTTTTCCATTCTGTAATCATAAGTTGGAGCACTTTTTGTCAAAATTTCCCCTTCGACAATGCTGAGCCGGACATTCGTAAAATCCATCCCCGAAAAATTTTGCAAATTAGCATAAGCAGAGATTGAAAGCTTTTGGTTCTGTTCGTCGAGATAGATGAAATACTTTGTTGTCCAAGAAAGGCCACGGGTATGATAAACAAGGAATGCAGAGTTTAAACCCGACCTACGAGGCTTTAAAATCCATTTCGCAATAGGCTTGGCTTGATAATCCAAAGGATAATTGTTTATCAAAATCGAATAGCCTTCGAGGTCTTTGACGAAAAGGGAGCTTCCATCGTCAAGGTTCAAAGCGATTTCGTCTTCGCCAACTAAAACCAGTTTCCCCTTTTGGCTAAGTTTTTGCGGCTGAATCAAATTCACTTCTTTCCCAATTGCATTTCGTAGTGCTGTGTTGAAATCAACTTTCTTTAAGTCGATAGATTGCTCCAAAATTTCTCCATCGAACAACAAATTGAAAGAATTTTCCACAAGGTCTTTGGGAAATTTATCGAAAACGAGCCGAGTATAATCGGCAGAGGCATTAAATTCGATTTGCTGCTTTACAATTGCATAGTTGCTCTGGTAAAGGGTCAAACTCGTGGAATTAATTTTGACCTCTTGCGAAAAAATTGCAATGCACACCAACGGAATTATTGCTAACGATAAAAAAGAACTCTTCATAGCCACCTCGAAATTGTTTAATAATTTTGTACTTACAAAAAAAAGCAATTTATGGAAAGTAATTTAAAAGAAAAATTAAAAAAAATTAAATTAGTTGTTATGGATGTAGATGGAACATTAACCGATGGTCGGGTTTACTATTCCAAAAATGGCGAAGAGCTCAAAGCTTTTTCTATACGAGACGGGATGGGCATTGAACTGCTTCATCACAACGGAATTGCCACTGCTATAATCACAACAGAAACATCGCAAATAGTAACCGCTCGTGCGATGAAATTAAAAATCGAGCACGTTATCTTGGGGTCAAAGAACAAATTGAAAGACTTGATTGCATTGTGCGAAGAAATTCAAATAAATTTAGACGAAGTTGCCTTCATTGGCGACGATATCAACGATATTCCTGCTCTCCAATCTGCTGGTTTTTCTGCTTGTCCCAACGACGCAATAAAATATGTTAAAGAGAAAGTCGACTTTATTAGTGCGTACAATGGTGGCAACGGAGCAGTACGCGAAATTATAGAATTAATTTTGGAAGCAAAAGAAAAGGAAATTGTTTTCCCAGTAAGTTAAATAAATAAAGGAGGAAAAGATGGCAAACAACGGGAAAGAATATGTAAAAGGCTTTTTGGTAGGTTCATTAGTAGGTGGTGCGGTGGGCGCTGTTGTGGCGCTTCTATTTGCCCCAAAGAGCGGTAAAGAACTTCGCCAAGACATTGCCGAAAAGACCAGCGACTTATATCAAAAAGCATCAAACTATTTCACCGATGTTCAACAAAAAGTCGATGAACAAGTTTGGGAAACAGTGAACGAAGGCAAACAGCGAGCCCAAACAATTATCGACTCGGCAAAAGCCCAAGCACAAAAAATTTTGGAAAATGCCGAAAAAATAATCGAAGAAGCAAAAACCAAAGCTAAAGCCGTCCAAGAAAATGTTGAATCGAAAATCGAACAGGTAAAGGAAGCTGCAAAAGCTGGGGTCGAGGCGTTTAAATCCGAAATGAAGCAATAAAACACATTAAAAATAAAAGGTCTTACTATGGAATTCGATATAATATTGAAGGTTGCAGGTATTGTGCTACTTGTGGCTCTGACTTTTCTCGTTATTTACTTAATCTTCTACTTCAATTCGCTGAATAAGATGATTAAATCGATGACCGAAAATATTTTCCAATTGTCTCGCTCAATTCAGGATACTTTGGCTGATGTTTCAAAAGACATCGATTCGTTGAAAGTGAAATTGGAAGTGAGCCTGAGCAATTTGGATTCAACCTCTGTCCAGATAAAAAAATCTTTCGAAAATATTGACCAGAAAGTCGATGCGTTGGAGTCTATCTACAAGCCTTTCGTAGAATTGTCGGAATATGTTTACCAAAGGGTCGCTCCCCCATTGCAAACTACATCCCGTATTATCAGCGGGATTTCAAAAGGTGTTAATGTATTTGTCGATATTTTATCACGAAAAAATAGAGGTGCACAATGAACTACGAAAAAGCAAAAGAGTTCTTAAAGCAATATAAAACAATTGCAGTCTATGGGTTTTCGAAAAATCCCGAAAAACTTGCCCATTCCATTCCCGTTTTCTTAAAAAGTCGCGGATACAACATAATTGGCATTAATCCCCAAAAATTTGAAGTCAACGGAATTCCCGTCTACACTAAGCTCGAAGATGTTGCCGAAACTATCGAAATTCTTAATGTTTTTAGGCCTTCGGAATATTGCCTTGATGTTGCAAAGGAAGCAGTGGAACGAAAAAACAAACGCGGCGATATTAAAGTAATTTGGTTGCAGGAAGGAATTGTCAACGAAGAGGCTCGAAAACTCGCCGAAGAAAATGGAATAGAATTCATTCAAGATACTTGTATTTATAAAGTTTATCATATGTTGTAGAACTATGGAAAAGATTAAAGTTGAGAAACTAACACAGGAAGAACTCGAAAACCGCGGTGTTAAAAGCTGGCCTATTTGGGAAAAAGAAGTCTCCGAATTCGATTGGTATTACGACGAAACCGAACAATGCTATTTCCTCGAAGGTAAAGTTATTGTCGAAACCAAGGATATGCAACTCGAAATCGGGGCAGGAGACTTCGTAACTTTCCCTGCAGGTTTGTCTTGCGTTTGGAAAGTGCTTGAACCTGTTAGGAAACACTATCGATTCCTGTGATTAAGAGGTTCGGCTTGTCTAACCGCTTGGAAATTTGTATTCTTCTTTATTTTTTTATTTTTTCTAATCTTTTTTCTCAAAGCGATACATCTTCGACCACAAAAAACGACACAATCATTTATCACACTCCAATCAGATTGTTGGGTACATTTTATCCCGAAAGAGATGTTTACACAAAACACATCCTACCTTTTGGCGACAATGTTTCTGCATTTGAAATAATCGAAAGAGCAAGCGAGCAGAAATTTTTAACTCTCGGTGCCATTGGAAACACACCATTTACGATTGAGTACGGATTTGTTTCCCGACCTTCAATCTATTCCAATGGACGCATACATCGACAACTGCCCGACCAAGCCTCTTCGTTCGAATTCTTCCCTCTCCTTGCTATCGAAAATATCGAGATATTCAAAGGGAGCGAAGCAATTGCTCGAAGCGGCAACTCGAACGGACTGCTTTTCAATTTCACTTCTCGGATTCTGAATACCAAATATCCATACACTCAAATTTGGATTGGACAGGCGGGCTACGAATATCTCGGTTCCAGCGGTTTATTCTCGCAAAACATTTTCCCAAATTTGAACTTCTTCCTTCTCTACCAGCGATATTGGAGTGCTGGAAGATATACTAACTCCAATGCAGACCGATGGAACTTGCTTGGGGGCGTCCGCTGGTATTTCAAAAATAACTTGAATTTCCTTTTCCAAAACCAATATACAATTGTAAACAATGGTTTATATGGTGGCTTGAACCCTGAAAAATCCATAAGTTTGTTCGATAACACTTTTTCGGTGCCAAATTTCGAAAAGTTAAACCGCATCGTCAGACAAAATGATTTTTCAATCAATTATACATACCTTGCTTCCCCCGACACTGCGATTGTGATTTCTGGCGGATGTCTTTTCTCCTATGCAAAAAATGACATAGACTTGGACAAATTTTTGTCGAAAAATGGCGAAGAAACCGAAAAAACCGAAGCCAAAATGGTTAGTGTCGATACCAAGGTGCGAATAAAGTCCCATAAATTCGATTTCCTATTTGGAACAGAAATCCAGAAGAATTGGTTTGAAAAGAATTTACTCGCTGAAAAGAACGATGATTTTATCCCTTCCCTTTTCGCTATTACCAAAACCATCTTGGGTTCTAAATTAAGACTAACCCTTGCTGGGCGAGTGGACAAACTACCAGAAACTTTCGGCTTTTCCGCTGGTTCCAAACTTGGCTATTCGCTCGATAGCGCCACTGAATTTTACGCTGATTTATCATATAAAGCCACTGGTAATGGTGAACTCTACAAAAATTGTTTCTTGGCGATTTTCGGCAACGAGATTCTAAAAGCAGATTTTCGCCTGACAGCGGAAGTTTTCGCTCGTTTCGCCCGCGACTATTCCATCTACAACATCATTCCCGATAGCGCTGGAAACATTGTTGGAGTTTCAAAAATTTATAGTCAGAACATCAACTTTTTGGGCACAAATGTTTCGGTTTCAATTCCGTTTCTTTTAGGAAGCCGCTTCTATACCAAAGCCAACATTAATTACGCCACTGCCAATGGTAAATCGAAAGAATGGCTTCCGCTTTTGGTTTCAAAAAACGGAATCTCATACAAGTACACTCGCGGTGCAAGTTCTTTGGATATTGGACTTGAATTTGAATTGCTTTCGCAATTCAAAGGGCTCTACATTGTGCCTTTTTTTGGCTACCCCGTGGAATACAACAAAGAGCGAACAAGCTGGCAAACCAATGGGTTGAACCTTTTTGCTTCTGCTAAACTTGGCAATGCCTATCTTAATCTTTCGGTCAGAAATATCCTTTCCACCAATTTTTATTACTTACCAATTTATCCCGAATACGACAGGTCAATAAGAATCACGGTTTTTTGGTCTTTTAACGACTGACGTCCCTCAATTCAAAAAACTTTTTCACTTTTTACTTTTTTATTTTCAAATTATTTTTTAATTTTCTTTGCCAATTTAAATGGAAATAAGTTATTTTATTGATAAATAAGGAGAAATGCAATGAAAAAAGGCTTTTTTTCTTTTCTTTTCTTTTTCTTTGTTTCTCTTTCGGTATTTTCCATCGATGATACTTTGATTGTATGGAAAATACCAAAATTGCCCGATCGGAAGTGCGCTCGTACTGA